>Ga0207841_1000029_pt1 | contig 278815 bp, 302 predicted proteins | sample HigsolmetaGSP18D_FD_184846 | JGI IMG/M metagenome (GOLD analysis project Ga0207841, IMG submission 184846) | High solid enriched microbial communities from the Joint BioEnergy Institute, USA - SP1-8-D (SPAdes) | ecosystem: Engineered > Bioreactor > SSF (Solid state fermentation) > Aerobic >...
TCCCCCCCCCCCCCCCCCCCCCCCCCCCCCCCCCCCCCCCCCCCCCCCCCCCCCCGCGGGCCCCCCGGGCGCCCCAACCCAAATACTAACCGCCCGGCGTGTGCCAGTGGCCTATGTACTGACCTAATGTATGCACCCTTCTAGCTCGCACCTTACCTTACCATGCATAATTACCGACCCAGAGCCCTTCGCTACAGTAATGACTGAAGGGCCTCACACAGGCCACAGCACAGCTCGTGGGTAGATTATAATTATATTAGTCATGTATCTGTTATAATAGCTGATCAAATACTTACACAAAACCGACCTGCTGAGTGCACGAAAATTACCGAGAGGGAAAGAAATATACCAAGTACCCATCTGCAACAACAGGGACAGTTGTCCTGTCCTGGTGTTTTTTTTGTTTTGCATGCAGAAATGCAGAGATATCTAGCTAGATACCTAACACACATACACAGAGACATAAAACACATACACAACGGTGTGACACAAAGCAAAACCGGTTCTATTATTTATTCTACCTATATACATGACATAAGCGCCGAAAATAGGGTATCTGTCTATATACCTAATCTATACCACACAACTCCAGTTTATGCAAAGCTCTCCAACTATCCATCTATCTATATGTCTATTTTTCCTGTCATATCTATCTTGTCGTCGTGACTCTGAACTTCCGGCGTGATATAAAGAAAGACTCAACGGCAAGGAGAAAGATCGGAAAACTCTCAACTGCAGGTAAGTAGGGAGGCAGGTAGGTGCTGCAACTCAAGTGAGGGGGGGAAAGCGGGTATCAGCACGTAAATCAAGATGATGTAATATAACCCACCCGTCTGTCTCCTTCGGTAACTCTCTTAGAGCAGGCTTGGGCACGATCAGCCCTCCTTCTCCACGTCATACACCTTGACACCAAACTTCCACACCTGATCCACGGTCAGGAGCGGCCCAGCCTTCGGATCGACCGTCTCCCCCAGCACGACGAGATCGGCATCGGCCCCGGGGTCCAGCGTGCCCTTGACGCCCTCGAGGCCCAGCATGCGCGCCGGCGTCTCCGTGACGGCGCGGATGGCCTCGGCCGTCGTGGCACTGGCCCAGCGGCGGAAATGGTTGACGCACTCGATCAGCGTGGCGGAGCTGCCGGCGATCTTGTCGGAGCCCTCGAGCGTGAGGCGCGCGCCGGTCTTGACGATGCGCTCGCCGTTGGTCCACTCGTAGACGCCGTCGGGGAGGCCGCACAGCTTCATGGCGTCGGTGACGAGGATGAGGCCCGAGGGGTGCGCGTTGTACGCGATCTTGACCGACGTCGGGTGCAGATGGATGCCGTCGGCGATGACGCCGTAGTAGGGCCGTGAGGGGTGCTCGCGATCGTTCTCGCTCTGGCCCAGCAAGCCGAAGATGCCCGGGTTGCGGTGGTAAAAGGGCCGCATGGCGTTGAAGAGGTGCGTGATCATGGTGGCGCCCGCGTCGAGGGCCGCGAGTGCCTGCTCGTACGTCGCGTCCGAGTGGCCGATCGAGTAGATGATTCCCCGTGAGACGAGCTCGCGGATGTTGGACATCATGGCGCCGACCTCCGGGGCGGCGGTGATCATCTTGATGGGGCTGGTGGCAGCCCGGGGCGAGGTGACAGCCCCGTGCTTCTGCTCGCTGCGCGGCGGGATGTTTTCCGCGCCGTAGCAGTCGACGATGTCCTGGAAGGTGTGTGCGGCGCGCAGGACTCCCTGCTTGTGGATTCCGTTGCGGCCGGGGCTGATGAAGGGCCCTTCAACGTGGGCACCCAGCGACTCAGCCCCGTCCTCGGCGCGACGGTGCTCCCCGGAGGGGCCTAACGACGGTAGAACCTGTTGACATGCTCGTCAGCAAGTGTCCACCGTGTCGGATACCTCAGGAGCTTTCATGTCATACCTTCCAGTAGACCTCGGGAGTCGAGCTGATGACGGTGGGCAGATACGACGTGACACCCGTGCGGACGAGGGCCCGGTTGACTTCGTGCAGGCCCTTTTCGTACTCCTCGCGGGTGCTCTGGGGCACGGAGAAGTCGAAGCCGTGGGCGCCGTTGAGCTGGACGTCGATGAGGCCCGGGGCCAGGATGCGGCCGCCCAGGTCGATGACCTGGTCCGGGGACAGGCGGTACTCGTAGAAGGCCTCCTGGTCCTTGAGGATGCGGCCGGAGCGCGAGTCGATCCAGAGGTCCTGCTCGACGAGCTCGAGGCCGCGGACCAGGCGGCAGTTGGTGAACTTGGTGATGCGCGGGGAGGCGGGGTCGCGGGTGGCGGCAGGCATGGTGTCCGCGGGTGGACGTCCTCGTGTGATGCAGAGGGAGCTATGTTGGCCTGTGATCTCGAGAGATGGATGTATCGAGAGAGGAGGCTGCGATCCTGGCGTTGCGCGCAGGATGAAGGAGAGGAGGAGCAGAGACGGAGGAGCGCAGAGATGATATCATGGCGGGAAGCGCCCGAGACAAGCCCTGGGAGCACAGGAACAGGCAGACGTTGCCACCGCGATGCGACGGTGTATCACAGGCACATGAACGGTGGAGTCCGGGGTACGGGCCGTACGGAGACGGTACGGACCAGACGCGTACGGTACGGACATGGTACCGTTACACCCAGAGGACAGAGGCCCAGACCGATGGCGGGGAAGCTTCAGGTCGTGTCCACGGGATCGTCCAGGCCTTTGTCGAGCGTCTCCGCAGAAACGCGCGTGTCTGGTCGTACGAGTTGGGAGATGGATGCTGGGGCTGGGCCGGATCCCCATGATAAGCCTCCGCACGATGTCACGGTGCAATCCGGGGCTGCAACGCTGCTATCGCTCGAGCTCTGGCCCTGGCGCAGCTCAGCTCGTCTGCTACGTCCGTCCACGCGGCGCTGGCGGCCCCCGTTATCTTAAGGTGAAGGCCCTGCTGTCACCGTGCCCGCCAGCCTATCTGACCCACGCTCCACGTCTTCCCTCTTTCTCTCTTCTCCATCCATATCTCTGGCCCTCGCGATCGGGGCCTGTGTCGCCAGAGATAAGCTGCCGCGCCTCGATCTGCCAGGTTGCACGACCAGCTCGCGTTGCACCGCGGAGCCTTACAGCTGCTGGGACCGGGTGAGTGCTTTCAGCCCTTTGTCTCAGCGACCTGCAGCAGTCAGCTCTTGTCTTGGTTTCTTTGTGCTGTCTGTTCTTTTGATATCTTTTATATCGCCCCGCCCTCTCCGCCTGCTCCAACTCCCTTCCTCGTCTCTGCTTGTCGGCGTTCTTCGTTTTTCTTCCTGAAGAAGATCTGCGAGGTGCAGTAGCCGTGCTAACGTGACCTCTCAGACGCCAGATCCTGATCCTCCCCAACCATGGCTACCCCTGCACCAGACAAAGAAATCACCTCTTCTGAGAAACCCCCCCGGTACAGCGCCAACGCCGCGGAGAAGGGCCAGGTGGCCGGCGACACCAGCGCCGTGGAAGGGCGTCCGTGGATGTACAAGCCGATCAAGATCGGCCCGTGGACGCTCCCGTGGTTCGCCTCCCCCGAGACCCAGCTCATCATCGTCTCCTTCGTCTGCTTCCTGTGCCCCGGCATGTTCAACGCCGTCAGCGGTCTCGGGGGAGGTGGCCAGGTCAAAACGAAGGACGTCAGCGACGCCAACACCGCCCTGTACAGCACCTTCGCCGTGGTCGGCTTCTTGGCCGGTAGCATCGCCAACCGCATCGGCCTCAAGCTGACCCTGTCCTTTGGCGGCTTTGGCTACTTCATCTACGTCGCGTCGCTGCTCTCGTACAACCACAATGAGAACGTCGGGTTCCTCGTCTTCGCGGGTGCCCTGCTGGGTGTCTGCGCCGGTCTGCTCTGGTGTGCCCAGGGCGCCGTCATGATGAGCTACCCCTACGAGAAGGACAAGGGCAAGTTCATCGCCATCTTCTGGGTCATCTTCAACCTGGGTGGAGTCATTGGCAGCTTGGTCGGTGTGTTTCTGAACGTTTGTCTCGGCCATCGCTGACAGCTGGTAGGTCCCTCTCGGCCAGAACATGCACTCCACCGCCGGCCGCGTCAACGACGGCACCTACATCGCCTTCATGGTGCTCATGGCCGTGGGCTTCCTCCTCGCCTGGTGCCTGTCCGACTCCAAGTATATCAAGCGCAAGGACGGCTCGCGCGTCATCGTCATGAAGCACCCGACCTGGAAGTCCGAGATCAGGGGCCTGATCGAGACCCTGCGCACCGACACCTACATCGTGCTGCTCTTCCCCATGTTCCTCGCCAGCAACTGGTTCACCGCGTACCAGTTCAATGCTGTCAACGGCGCCTACTTCGACATCCGCACCCGCGCCCTCAACTCGCTCCTGTACTGGCTCAGCCAGATGATCGGCGCCTTCGTCTTTGGCCAGCTGCTGGATTTCCCGGGTGTGCGGCGCACCATCCGCGCCAAGGCCAACCTGGTGCTGCTCTTCGTCATCACCATGGGCATCTGGGGCGGTGGATACGCCTTCCAGAAGCAGTACACTCGCGATACGGTCCAGCCCACCAAGGACTTTAACGACAGTGGCTATGTCGGTCCGATGTTCCTGTACATGTTCTACGGCTTCTACGACGCGGCCTTCCAGACCTGCGCATACTGGTCAGTATCCTTGCTTTCAATAGGCCCCATCAGCAAACGGATGTACTGACTGGCACAGGTTCATGGGCGCTCTCAGCAACAACAGCCGCAAGCTTGCCAACTTTGCCGGTTTCTACAAGGGCATCCAGTCCGCCGGTGCGGCAGGCACGTGGCGGTAAGTACAGCAGCTCTTGTCTTGTCATGCACACTCTTTTTTTTTTCCCCTGTTATATACACACTTCTCCCACATACATCTCCCAGCACCTGCTAACAAGGCACGCAAACAGCATGGACGCCGAAAAGACAGCCTTCATGACCGAGTTCGCGTCGTGCTGGGCCCTGCTGGGCGCCAGCATCCTCATCGCCTCGCCCGTCGTCTTCTTCAAGATCAAGGATCACGTCGACATCGAGGAGGACCTCAAGTTCTCCGATGAGACCCTGCGCGAGGTCGCGCCCGACAGCTTTCTCGAGTCGAGCGCTCCGGAGGTCAAGCAGAACTGAGGTAGAGTAGTCTGCGGACCTGTCACGTAGTGGTCGAGTCGAGTCGAGTCGAGTGAGCCCTGAGGTGAAGGCGGGGTTGAAGTGTCATGTCAGATCAGTTCGGACCGCGGTCCAGGTTGGAATAATGCTTCTTGCCTTACCTTGTCTTGTCTTGGCTACGATGGGTGAGATGAGAAAATCTTCTTTCTTTTTCAGTCATTCAGTGAGTCGGTGGAAACGAACGCACAATACCCTGCATGACAGCATACCTGCGGAGCGGCCTTTTGTTTAATTTAATAATTACGATAACCATGCACACAACACTACGATTAGCTCTTATCGCTGTATTGTATCGATTGTGTCTATTTTCTTCGTGTACGAGTCGAGTTGAAGAAAAAGTTCTCTCTCTCTCTCCTTTTGGTTGAAACACGTGCATCGCTTTGTGTGCGTGCATGATCTGCAGCTGTTGGTTAATTACCCCGCTTCAACGGGACCCGTGTATCCAGTATCTACATACATGGCATAGTCCTTATCATCCCTACCCAAGAAAAGAGAGAGTGGGAGGGAGGGGAGGTGCAGGGAGGTAGCCGCCGAAGAAAAGAAAGACACACACACTCCCCCACATGCACACAGAGCATACATAGTAGGACAGTTACGATGATAGGGCTGTAGGGCTGCATCTGCGTCTGTGTCTATGTGTGTGTGTGTGTGTGCTGTGTCACATACATGGGTACAGTTTGTGTGTGTATATATATATATACCCTGGCTCAGTCTGACATTGCCCTAGAAGAAGATCCAACATAAGACAAGGTAGGTTAATGAAGTAATCAATAAAAGAACCCGGAGAAGGTATCGATTAGATTATTTTACTGACAACGCTACTCGGATCCAGAGCCCGATCCAAATCCCGGGCTGAGTGACATCTTGTTTACGGTATTATTATCTGTAGTGGCCCAGGCCCAGACCAGTTATTAGTTCATGCGGTCTACGCATGCACATATGTATTGTATCAATGATTCAGTCAGCGGCAAGACCGTACCGCTGAGTGGGTAGAAAATAGGTAGATCGATCGATATCGATCGATTCAATCTTGAATACGTCATTATATACTAGTCTAGGTACCTCATAAAGGACAGCTTGATGCTAAGGATAGTATGGTATATACGGGGTAAGGGTAAAGAAGGAGCATCCGTGCACATGACAGTCGATCATAGGTCGCAGCCCATGCCTATGTCATCGAGAACCGGAATGGCATCAGATCAGATCAGATGGCCGATGAGTTCTTCGGATTACTAACACCGACTTCATCTGTCCCACTTCGGCTGCGCCGCCACGCCGACACTCGCATTAGGCGGGATCGTCGGCAGGGGCACGTAAGGCTCCGTGTGCGTCGCCTTCGGGGAACCGTCGGTCCGGTAGTCCGCCCAGATCTTGGTCGTCCCCGTGGCAATGTCCCACCCGAAGAGCGTCCGGTTGAAGATCTGCAGCGCCGGGATGGGCTGGTAGTACGGCACCTCGTGGCCCGCCTCGTAGACACGGGTGAAGGAGAAGTTGCCGTACTCGCGCGTCTCGCCGTACTCGACGCCGTCGACGATCAGGGGCGTGTAGCCCGCGGCGCGGAACTTGGCCGCGTCTTTGTAGTTGGCGGCCAGGGAGACGGCCTCGCCGCCGAACCAGTTGCAGATGTAGTCGGCGTCGCCGTAGATGAGGGAGATGCGGACGGGGAGCTCGAGGAGCTGCTCGAGGTCGTCGATGAAGTTGGGCCAGACAAAGTCGCCGGTCTGCTGGAAGGCGTAGTAGACCTCGGAGTTGGAGGAGGTGTAGTTGATGTCGACGCCGATGGCGTTCATGACGTAGTCCTTCTTCAGGTATTCGGGGAAGAAGTTGGGTGGGGTGGGGTCCTATTCGACGTGAGCTCGCGTCCATTCTTTCCTATATAGTGTCGCTGTTATCATTCTATACTCACCTGGCTCGGGTGCCGGATGTCGTACGTTCCACGGCCGCTGAAGGTGTAGTACGGTCCCTCTTTTTGGTCTTATTAGTCTTGACTCTTCTCTGGCTCAACTCTTCCTAGTCTATGCGAAATGGTATACGTACCCACGGTGTCTCTGCACACGTTGGTAGCCTCAGAGCAGATGGCGTAATCGGCAAGTGACGTCCTGTTCGTCTTCTTGCAGGTCGAGATTAGGTCTTGGCATATCGTGTTGGAGAACTTCATGTAGTTGTAAACAGTCTCGTTAACCTGCATCCTGTCAGCGTCGGCTGTTCTCCAATGAAATTCGAAGATCGATATATCTTACAGCCTTGATGCCATAGGTGTTATGCACAGCAAACTCCGGGTAGTAGCTCGCCTGGCAACCTGTGAGCTACCTAAGTGTCCGCGCATTCGGTTGTAAAAGGTCTCACCTGAATAGCCTCGTCGATAATGCCGTTGATTATGCCAAGAGAGTTGAAGTCCAGGTGGACGCCTTGTGCTTCACCTCTGGCGATCTTTTCGTTCTGCTCGCGGAAGTAATTGAAGAACTAAAAAGGAGTGAGTCTTGACATCAACATGAATTGTTTGAGGTTCAACCCACAGCAGGTCCATAGTGTCTGCTTAGGTCAGTACAGAAGATTCCAGACCAGGACTCTCAAGGGTATGTCTTCTGACTTACCCTCCGTAACTTTCCGTCCAGAGGTTGAAGCTCTTGGACTTGACTTCCGAGTCCAGCTGTGGTAGCGCACTGTAGAAGCCCTGCAGCGCTTCCCAGGCAGCGTGGGCGGCGAGATCCGTGGTGTCTATATCCTATGATTAGTTTCTAGTGATGGTCTCTGATCAAACAGACAACATACCAAGAATAGTCGCATCAATGACCGGATAGCGACCCTGCACCCCGGCAAAGGACGCGTTTTCGTAGACCCCGGTGTAGGGGTTCAGCGACCCAGGTTCTTTCTGGCTATACGAGAACCCTGCCAAATATTAGATTCGTACTTCTCCAATCGAAACTGCAGACACATACCAACGCCCAACGGCTGTGACAGGAAGAGCAGATTGGAGACTTCGCTCCACGAGTACGGGTTGATCTCAGATTCGTAGCTGGCGTTGATGAAGCAAGGACCGAGTTCTAGCACATGTTAGCTGCGCTCAACATATAGCACCCGATTCGCAAGCGCAGCAGACCTTCAAAGAGTCCAATCAACGAGTCACTCCCCGGGCCCCCGTTCAACCACAGAGTAATCGGCGCATTTGCGGGGTCGTGGCGGGCTTCGAAAAACCAAAAGAACGTGTGCGCGTCCGGTGCGAGGTCGATGTATCCCGAGTACGAGTTTACTCCTGGAGTCGTCTCGCAGACTCCCTCCTTCCCGGGCTCTTTGTACCGGATGGTGACGTTGTTCGGGGTCGTGATGGTTTTGACCCCAGTAGGCTCCTTGGGAAGCTGTCGTCGGACATTGTCGACAACAGCACGTTCCCCCGTTGCAGGAACCAAACTGGCCGCTGCCAATGGCAGCAACAACAGCCCGTAGCCCAACATGCTGTGGTGTAGAAGAGGAGGCAGCGAGAGAGCGCCAAGGCAAGCCCGGACGCAAGAGGAGCAAACAACGCGGTGGCCCAGGGAATCCGGCAGCTGCGCGAGGGAACTGGCCTGGCTGAGCCTTCGTGTATCTCAAAGAAGCGGATGTCATCTCTTATTAATACAGCAGATGCAGGGATCGGATCGCCATCGTCGTTGCTCGCTGCGTGCTGCGTACAGACCCACCCTAGCGGGACGGAGGCCGTTGATCGCGCCGACGGGACACAGGCGGACGTTCTTGGGGGCTGCAGTGCGCACTGGAGCCCCCGCACCGAGCTGGACCCAGCGATGTCCAGCATATCATCGACGAACGTCCCAAGCACCTAGGCCATAGTTATCAGCTGTATCGGCCAGCACCCGAGGACCAAGACCGACAAGCAGGAGCAAAGAGAGCTAAGCAGCCCTAAGCTCGTCCTGCGCGGGGTGTTCGAATCCAGGCCAGCCTCAGGGGGATCAACACCGCCGCAGCAGACTGGCCAGTGGCAACAGCGAGATGGACCGTTCAAACCCTCGAGACCCCTCCGGCCTGTGGGACGACCCCGAGGAACCACATGGATGTTTCAAAGATAGATAACGGCGGGTCCTTGGCCGGATCGGGCTATCAGCTGGAGTTCCTCCCGTCGAGCATGCCTCGAGGTACGCACAAGGAACCACAGGGACATACCCGAGAGAAGACGGTCTGTCAGGGCAAGACAGCCTCGCAAGCATATCCTGGTTAGAGATATCAATAGTTGGCCGATGATGATAATAATAATCACCGGCGATCCGCATACCGACCCGGGACCGCCAAGACGAGCGAGCACGCGATGTCCTATGAGCGATCGCGCGCAACGGAGCTCGCATGGAGGACATCACGGAATCCTGCAAGTAGTATCCGTGGCAATTGACGGTCAGCAGCCGCAGTGCGACAGAATCCTCTCGAACCGGAGTTGTACGAGCATCTCGAGCAGTGTATCCCCGGTCGTGCAGGACGCAGCAGGCGGGCCTCATCGGCCGCCAAGAGCCACCGTCACATTCTCCGCCGCTCCTGGACGCCCGTGATTCAGTCTCGCAGGTCTCTCATGAATCCCTCCCCTGATTCCAAGATCACCTTCCCTCTCGGGAGTCTGGGCTGGAGCAGAGTCCCCGCGAGGGCCCTGGACGTCGGGGTTCGCGCCCAATCCAGCCAGTCTTCCGCGCCGGGCGCCGCTGCCGAAGACCTAACTATCACGACCTTCCTGTTGGGCTCCGATGCATTGACTGCCTGTCATCATAGTGCATGGAACTTCGATCGCGGACACATCAGTCAAAGGTGTGATTTGAGATGCAGATGTGTGGAATTTCAGAGATCGAAACAGAGATAGAGACAGAACGCTATTCTATTCTACTACGGAAATGGGTCTGAGCGTCTCCCACGCTATGGCGGATTGTCGTGCAAAGGCGCATTGACAAACAAGGCTAGACCTTCGTATCTGTTTATCCTGTTTATCAAATTCATCTCTGCCAAAAGCCGCAATGCCCCGCCTCAGTGTTACAATTGCCAAGAGTCACGCCAGTCAAGCAAACATCTTGACAGCATCAGATGTAAATGGGTGTCTTATGGGCATATCTCCACAGACGCAGTGACCCGGTCTTCTGGTGTTCTCAGTTCTCATACATATTCTCATGAACGAGAAAGATCAATGTTGAAAGTCAGGCATTCAATTTCCTATTCTCGCCGTGAACAACCATAGCGCCTCCAGGAAGTCTGGACCTTTCTTCTTTGTCATGCATCCATAGCTTAGGATCCCTGGCATTCAACATATTCCGTTTTCTTTCTCTGGAGGATAATCCAGATTGGATTCTTATTTCCTTTCGATTTCATGTGCTCCTCACAGATTAGATTTACCTGCATTTGCTTACCTGCTTCATTGCCAATTTTACTGTCCGCAACATACGCAGCGAATAAAAACACTTAAAAAGTGCTTTCTTCCTGCTTGACTCTTCCCGCCCTTTCCGGCAATCGAATGTATGCCGCCTGCCTACATCCTATTCATCAGACATCTCAATGGTGCATCCAATATGTGCTACATTACGTGCGTGGCACCGCCGGATATGGCTGTGCCGCCAAAACACAGGGCGCAAAGAACCAGGTGGCCACACTCTTAATCCCTAACTTAGATGACCAGGCCATTGTGGACATTGGATAGTCTTTGTAGATATTGCCTGATCATTAGGCTGCTTCCCCGACGATTGCCAGAATAAATGGCCTGCGGAACAGATCCCATGGCAAATGCCGTCACCACAGCACTGCTAGTTCCAATGCCGAAAGCAGAATTCGTCAAACTCACTTGCGGGCGGTGGGAACGGTGGGTTTATGAGGAAGCATTGAAAACAGATGGGACGCCGCTGAGACATGGCATTGGCACAAGCAAGAAGATGAGTCGACGACTTGCGACTCAATTAACCTCTCGGCTTAAAACGTTCCGATTTTGGATGGAGAAGTGCCGATACCGCAGTACGTTTTGTTTCCGATGTCATTCGCATTTTCTGCAGTAACCAGATCTTGACCCATTTCAAGAGTCAAAAAAATCTCAGAGAGCACTTATTGATTGATCTATCTTCAAACCAGTATCCTGTCCCAGGCGCACCAGAAGCAGAAGCCTTGTCGTTATGGGCCCGCATCATGACAGCGGCCGGCTGCTCAGTGTGACTTCGACACGTCTACATTTGAGGAGGAGCAGTGAGTAAGGATAGCGCAACAGATCATTGTCTCTCCGGCAAATCGAGCCTCTTGGATACACCCTCCCACTTCAGGAGTCTGCGGACTGAGCATCTACTGGGATGGAGTGCGGCTTCTCCTCTCGGCAGAGACTTCCATGACAAACCCAGGAAATGTGGCTTCAGTCCGTTGATAAGGAGTAATTTTTAATACATATCATCATTGGAGATGGAGCCAGCGGAGAGAAGTTCCCCATTATACACACAACAATGGCAGTAGCACAGAGCTCCTGCCTGCTGTGTAAGCAACGGAGCGGCGACAAGTTGGGACTCAGTGTGGTCCCCATATCATAAAGCCGTGAATGAAGCAAAGAGAACCTAGGTGTTAAAAAAATTCCTCCTTCTCAGACTCATTGGAGAAAAAATGAGTGAGAGGAAAAAGCATAGAACAGTCACATGACAAGAGTGGGATTCGAACCCACGCCCCCTTTCGAAGATCAGGAAACTTGCAGCTGCAAGTATTAAGGTTTGGATACCTTAACCTGACGCCTTGGACCAACTCGGCCATCTTGCCTTGTACGAGCGAGTATGTCGGAATTCCCAAAATTAGCAAGACTGAAGCTCAAGCTCGGCGGGCGTCTTCAATAACAGTAGAGATTGGAACGCAAAACCGAGAGCATGATAGGGCGGGCGGATGAGCGGAATTGAACACCTAAGCAATAGGAGTAATGGAAACCGGAAGTTCATCAAAGGAAAAATCCACCATGAAGATCGTGCTTGCAGTATAACCTGGCAGGAGTGGAGACAATACCAGTTACGCAAGAATCATGTGAGCGGTGCCGTACAGTACAACAATAGGTACAGTACCTTGTCGAGGCCTGGTTCTGATCGTTGCCTGATCCATTGGGAGATATTAACAAGGCAATGAAGGCACAATTTCTCTTTGTACAATCTTTAATTTTCCCTCAGTGCTGAACAGCAGGGAAGGCAATGAAATTGAAATTGGAACATATCACATCTTCTTCTTCACCAGTCAGAACAAGGAATTGTTGTGCATGTCATTGTGATGGTCATCTCATTATCGAACGCTCCTTGAGGGGGTTGACAGCAGTGTAAAATCTCGGTGTGATAAATGCGAATGTCACACTGGGATGTTGCGGGAAGCAGGAAGCAGGCCGACGTGTAGGAGAGTGATAGCGGCTCGACCTGTCCCCGACATAAAACTGGCAACCCATCTAGATTAGATAGATAAACTTGAAATGTTGTAAATGGATTCCTTTCTCAGAATGGCGATGTTGAATAATCCACGGATTCTCCAGGTTGTGCTTGTATCTTTGTGAGTCTTCTATGATGATGATGATACGTATCAGTTCAGGCAGGAAACCCATCAGTTCTTCACTGGAATAAGGACTCGATTAACAAGCAATTTTTCACATCAAGAAGCCATTAGTAGCCTGAGATCGTGTCGACTCGTCCGTGTAGGGTTCCCGCCCGTGTCGACGTTCCAGCCCCGCTTACCAACTGCCAAGGTCAACCAGCAAGCTTCCCCGCATCACAGCCACGCTGGCCACACAAAACATCTTATGTGACACAGGTATTTCATACTTCGTAGATGCAGGCAAAGCGGTCCTTTGAAATTCCTCAATCCCTATTTGTTATATTCTGGATGATTGCCCCTGCGGTCGCGTTCCTGGACTCTGGTTTTTGGCCTGTCGTCACGGCGCAATTAGGTAAGTACCTGTACGGGCAGTTGATTGTATTTTGACCGGACAATTAGAATCTGAAATCACGAAGATATGTCCCCATAGCAGGAGACTGTCATTATTCGTAACTGCCGAAATTGATACAAGGTGTAACGAGACCTAAGCTGACTTGTTCTCTCCAGCACCTATTTGTGGGGTGCAATTGACCATCACGCGTTTTACATACGTTCAATCCAACTCCCTTCTCTGAGGTATAGGGGCGAAATCCAGGATTCTAGCAATGGCAAGCACAGAGAAGAATCCCGCCATGATTGAGGCGGCAATGGCGTTTCGGAATGTCCCGTGGTGCGAGGACTACGAGAAGATGATATCCGGGATGCTGTGAGCAGCAACCCCCCCCCCCCCCCCCCTCTTCCCCTTCCCCTATCCCTCCTCACGTCTTGGAATAAATACTCAATTTCTCCATGTACATGATACCCAATCCATCAATATTCTTATCTTTCCCACCATGACTAAATACTAACCACGCCCGGAACCCCGCTCCCGAGGGTCAAATAAAAAATCAGTTACAACCCCATCGCCCCGGAGCTGGTCCAGGGCCGCTTCCGCGCGAAGCGCCTGATAAACAAGTACAACAACTACTTCCCGGACGACGCGACGCCCGAGTCGCTGCAGGAGGACCGCAACAGGATGCTGCAGGAGCTGCTGGGGCGGGTCGGGAGGAACTGCTACATCGAGCCGCCGTTCTACGTGGACTACGGGTGCAACATTTCCATCGGGGATAACTTTTATGCGAATTCCAAGTATGTTTCTGTTTCCCTTCTCTTCTGTGTTTACAACATGCCTCACAATATATTTACCAATGTTCTATGATCACCTTTTTTTCAAGCAAAAACCTCATTCGACCTAAAACTATGAGATTTTTCCAACTGACGAAAAAACCTACAGCGTCACGATCCTCGACTGCAGCCTCGTCACCATCGGCCACCGCGTCATGCTCGGCCCCACGGTGAGCATCTTCGCCGCCACGCACGAGACCGAGGTGCAGTCGCGGCGCGACAATATCGAGTACGCCCGCGCGGTGACCATCGGCGACGACTGCTGGATCGGCGGCAACACGGTCATCCTGCCCGGCGTGACGATCGGCAAGGGGTGCACGGTGGGCGCGGGCTCAGTGGTGACGAGGGACATCCCGCCCTTCTCGGTCGCGGTGGGATCTCCTGCGAGGGTGGTCAAGAAGGTGACGCCCGTGCCGGATGTGGAGGAGTGATCCAAAGAAAGTATTTGATGATTGATGGATATTACTGTTGCGGATGATGGTGTAGAGGTAGTTAGAAAGGGAGAAAGTCGTTGAGAGGAAGCGTGCTTTTTACAGTATATCAATTAATGGGCTTCTGTTTTTCAAAGACATCATGGATGGGTTGGCAGGCAGTAAGTAAATACATACTCAATTAATTTCATTTCAGCAAGAGAGGAGGGAGACCGCTATATCGTAAGAATCTATCTGCCCGGAGAATCCCCCTCGTCGAACAACATTCAATGGAGCCAAGATCAATGACATACCTATCCCCCGCACCGTATTTCCCTATCTGATAGGAGATCCAAACCTTAACTTAAAGGCAATTGACATTCATCTTTCATGTAGTGAGTACAGCAAAGTAAATCCAGAGCGGCGGCGCCCACCGTGTAACAGGTCTGTACACACCTATGCAAGTAACCAACCAGCCACTTCTGAGCCGCAGCAAGAAAGAAAGAAAGAAGCAAACAAACAAAGAGAAACCAGTTGTCCAGAGATTCCTGATAAAAGAAAAGAAAAGAAATAGAGAAACCCTCGGGAGAACATCCGAGTGGGATCTCGATCTCGAACGAAGGTGGCGTTTAATGGAATAATATTCACATGATTGATTGATTGATTGATCGATTGAATTCCCACAACTCCTGTGTGCGCCTCCCTGCGTACATAACCTATGTGGAGTGTACATGCCCAGGACCTAGGGTAGTAAGCGGTAGCTTTGAGAGGTAGTAGTAATCACAGGAAGTCTATTAATGATTACTATTCAATCAATTCACATGCAGATAGTTATCAAAATAATAATACCTAGGTTGAAAGAATCAACCACATGCAATAATGGATTACTCCGTATTCCCAGCTTCTCCCGATGCGCATGCATATGCCGGTTAGGTAGGTACTGTGTACCTTTTAAGTCAAAAGTACTCCGTGCTACTTACTACCTTGATACATACCTCTCCATTCCCAACGCTGCATAAATATACCTAACCCCTTCTGTACACCACACGAGCATTAATCGATAAATCAAGGCAGCGACAACAATAATCAATAACGAAGGGCCAAGAAAGTCGAATCGAATCGAGTTGAGGACCTTCTGCGAATACATACATACATACTCTTCATGCTGCATACATAATAATACATGAAAAGCCCAGCATAAATCAAATCATAAGAGGCCTAACTAACTCCATCCTCGGCCTCCACACACCCCTGTCCTGCCTACAAACTAAAGCCCTAAAACTCCGTATGTATATGTACGTATGCAGCGGGCAACCCGCCGCTACGGCCCTACGCAAATAATAATAGCATGCATAGGCTGCAGCAAACCCGCAAAAGAATCAAACACACAAGGGTCAGCGCAGCAAGCACAGTGTGGACCCCCCTCCGAGGGAATAGAATGAAATACACATCGATGTCTACACAGTTGTAGCAAGCTTCGATGAATACCAATAAAATCCCTCAAGTACGGAGTGTATATATATATATAAGTTGACTCCGTACTCGTCGACGGTACACCGCGTGGAACAAACAACACGTTCCAGACGTCATCGCGCATCGCATGGGCCCGCGTCGACAGTTGTTGAGTCTGACGCGCAACGTCACCGGCCCCAACCGTACTGTGCAACGGCCAACTTGATCAAAATCACCGATTCGATCTCGGATGCCGGCGGCGGCGGCGGCGGGACGGTCCAGAGGTCCCACCGTGACCGCTCCATTGAGTCCGTTCTATCCATTTCTCGAACAAGTTTCGACGTTGGGTTGCTGGGCATGTGATCGATCCAATTCGGTCCATCCCGATCTGTCCGCCTTTTTTTGTCTGAAAATTTACCCACCTGCCTCACAGGTTCAGGGCACAGGCCATGTCAAGAATGTCTGTGTGCGACACTGTATGTGATCTCGGCGATCCCGGAAGTTTGAGGGCGGAAGCTAATGATGTCAGGTGCCCACTGCCCACAGGTGGTCGTGACTCGTTGGTGGTCTAGAAAGCTGCTTCCTACGGAATGGTCACAGGGCTTTTCTGGCGGTGATTCGCCACTAAGATCATGGGAGATTCGATCTAGAAGCGGTGCTACCGTGTTAGTGAGAAAAAAAAAGCATGCAGGTGCACTGATGCACCTGAGCGGCCCGCGGACCCGTCGATGGTCGCGGAAGTTATTACCCAACCTGGGGGGGATGCGGGTACTCCGGAGAAAATTCCCCAACACATCGATCGGTACAGAGTAGACGGTGTAGGTGGTGGTAGTAGCACTGTGGGAAGAGGAACCAGGAAAGAAGAGTTACACATCTCAGAACATCAGGTCATTGCTGTCCATAACCCATGTAACATAGCTCTAGGTCCGGCAAATTGTACGCCGGACATGACATGTGACAAAGCCCAGGTTAGCATAAGACCGTAAAAAAACTGCGCCGTCGCCGCCGAATAATTTTTCCCGCCCGGGTGCAAAACCAAAGCCAGCAGATATGACAAAGTGAACCGCGCCGGAATCCAAAGGTCATAATACATCCGTCGAATTACACCAAAAGACCACCTTTTACAAGAAAAGAAAAAAGGTAGAATCATGATTCCAGGTCCAGCCCAAGAGCAGCATCCAGATCAGTGGCAATATTATGGTCCTTTTGCTTTGGTGCCGTCAGATCGGCTTCTGGGCGCCCGGCCACGTCGGTGTTGGTCCCTGCACCTACATTGACGCCACTGCGCTCGCCGTTGAGCTGTGTATCAGGGAGCCCGGAGAAGCCAATTTCTTTGTCCTGAGCGTTTTGAAAGCCCATGACGTTATCGGGCATATTGCAAAAGTCCAAGTTGAAGTCGAGTCTGCCATTATCGCTCGACTGGCCATTCATGCCGGTGTCCAATCCCAGGCCATCTTCTGCGGCGAACAAGTCAGCACCGGCGTCGTCGAAGTTGATCAGAGCGTCGAAGTCGTTCTGGGTCACTTCAGCATCGTTGGCCAAGTCCATTAGCTCTGTCAGACTCATCTCTTCATCCCCGTTGGGAATGGCGAAGGCGTCGTGTGTGATATTCGGGTTGAGATTCTGGTTACTACCGTTCTCACTGCCAACCGAGTGGGGCGGCGTGGAGGCGAAGTTCATACCTGAATCTTCAGCCGGAGGGAATGTAGGAGCGGTATCGGTGACCTTGGGATAGGTAGGATCTGGCATCTTCTGTGCCAGTGGGTCCGGAGGAGGAGTCAGGGTGTTGAATCGTGCGGTAGAGTCAAAGGTCGGAGCTGGCCGCGGCTGTGGAGCAGGCTGAGGGGGCGGCGGTACCGTGATTTGAATACCAGCCTTGCGGATGGCAGCCTCCAGGAATGAAGTTGCGAAGTCTGCAGACGCGTATATTTCTCTCAGGCGCTGCAGTATCCGCATGCATTGGTAAAAGCGTTGAAGGCTTGTCATCCGAACATTGGGATCAGTTGATTTGATGTCGAGGAGGTGGATAATCACCGCGGGAAGAAGCACCGTAACACCGGTGGTAGGGAGGTACCGGGTCAGGTTCAGGCTGTGAAGATCCTGTGCGATGTTGGTGATCTCAACGGCAGCATGCCGCACCTTATGCCTCGACAAATCCTGCAATTCAGCTTCCACCGTGGGGAATGGCGTAGCTGGTAGGACCTGAGGGCGGTGCAGTGCGCTGGACGTAGTGAGATACACCATCTGGAGCAGTGCACGATGCAAATGTAGGACCTCCTCAGCCTCCGTCAGCTTCGACGAAACCGGAGGCGCATACCGAATCTCAGCGGGAAGATTGGCCTGCCACTCTTCCAATTCCTGGTCGCAGCGCCTAACCTCGAACGTCTCTGCCGCAGACTTCTTTGGAACCAGCATCATGGTGGTCTCGGTCGTGCCACCGAACTTGTGACTCAGCACAGAGTACTGAGCTGACAGAACGTGGCTCACGCACAGGCAAAGCTTCGCCTTTTCGACAAACATCATGGCCAGTTCTCTCTGATAGTTCACATTTTGAAGGATCTCGCAGTTGCCCACCATGCTCACAATTTCCGGCGGGAAGGGCTTGAACTCGAAATCGTCAACAGATAGCATTGGAACATCACAATCCTCATCCTTGATACGCATCGGGCGCCTCATTCCCAGGGCAATCAGCCTATCCCGGGTGTAGGCACTCCACCAGATACGCTTCCAAAGTCGCTGTCGTCTCAAGTCCATGCCCGAATTCCCCGGATCGCGATGCAGCCCAATGGTGTGAGCAAGGGACAGGCTGACGCCCATCCAGTGCCACGTATCCTTTTGATCATCTGGAGTCTCATACCAATATGTCATAAGAAGAAGAGCTTGAACGAGCGATATCCGATCAACTTCATAGTCGAAATCGTACAGCAGCTGAAGATGTCCGTCAGCCATTTTTACACCAGGTGTACGGACATGCACCATCGAGGTACTACATACCCTTGCCCTCTGGAAAAATACTTTACGAGCAGCCTTCCTCGTCTGAAATCCCGCAGCGCGGAGGTGCTTCAGGTCAATGAATGCCGTCCCAGCAAACATGACAGCCTGGAACAGCAGAAGACTCATGCGATGAATCCCGTCATTCCTTGCAATTGTCTGCAAGAAATCCTCCAAGTCCAACAGCGGCATGTACGTGTGTACATAATGTATGTAGCTTTTGAGCAATTCGTTACGAAGTCCCACATCTGGGATCGTCAGTGCGCCCTTTCTCGACAGATAATCGATATCTTCCGCTTGAAGCCGCGGAGGAAGTCCCCTTATGTAGTCCGGCAGAAAGCCACGAGGAGGGCGAGAGGCCGCGAAAGAAGGATCGAGCAGCTGTTGAATGGAAGATGTGACGTTGTCAAGGGGAATTGTAGTCGGAACTGCGGGATTCTGGGCCATTCTTCTTCGCCGCTGTTCTTCAGGATTGATTCGATGAGCTTGGGTTTGATCTACGGGGTGCTAGTCAGTGATGGATATCAACGTCAGCTCGTTAGCAGCCAGATACGAACAGATCAGGTGCGGCATATGTTGCCCTTGATCAATGTCTACAGAGCGCTGGGACGGAGACGGAGGAGCAACATCGGGAAGTTGGCCGCTACTCCCGGTTCTGTTCCTCAGGACAGAACCCGTGTCCTCGGGGGTCTCGGTTGGCGATTCAGAATTCAGGTTGGCTCCCTCCAGGTCGCCGCGTGATTTCCTGATTCAAGAGAAGAACGCCGTGTCAGCTATCTCAGCCACCAAGGCCTGTCACTGAAAAATTTTTTTCTTTTCGATGTAGACGAACTTTCTCCGCTTGCTTTCGGTCACCACACATTCTACCTGGTCAAGCCGGCAATTTGTGCAAGGAGAACCATTCTCGACGACATCACACCGGACCTTCCGAGCACGACAGCAGCAGCATGCCTTTGAGGCCCGTCTCTTTACGGGACGCGTACCTCCTGGCAGACCGGCAGTGGACGCCTTCCGCTTATTCTGCGGCTCGGTTTCTGGCGGGTTAACTGTAGCCATGGTGAATTGACCCGGACGGTAGCACTGTCATGCGTCGAGCGTGGCATAGGATACTCCCCAAGTCAGGAGGGACAGAGAGAGGGGAAGGGGAACGAAGGCAGGCGGTTCGCCTCCGCCCAAGGCTTGGTGAGGAAGGAAGAGTGGAGAGTATCAACAACCAAATTTTCGTCCAAAGGACGAAAAGGACCCAAGGGAGGGGCGGGGAGCAGCACAGTTGTTTAAGTAGGCAACGGATGCCGTCGAGCTTGACACCCCAGGTCCACCGCAGCCACCGGGGGTCGCTGGGCAGATGCTTCGCCATCGTCGCCTCCCCCGGACACTTGGCCGACTGTGGGGAGTCACGGAGACAGCTTTCCTCAGCAGGCCTCGTCCTGTACGGGGAGGCGGTGGGCGCAGGGCGGAGATGGGCGTCTCCACCGCGCAAGACGGACTTCCACATTCGGCGTCCACATGCACGCCCACGGCCCTGCCGCATTGGCCCTCTCGGCCCGGTCACGTTACGCGCCAGGCCAATGCGGCTAGGCACGGGGGGCGCAGAAGGTTTGGCGAGCCAGCGGGCGACGCGACACATCGGCCCGACCATTGGCGGGTGCGTCCCGGGCCCAGGGAATAGGCCCCAGCAGACCTGCGGTCTGGCTGCTGTCGCGGGACTCCAAACGGGAAGCATTACTAATGGGACGACAATCGCAATGTGGAAGGGGCGAAACGAGCGCCAAGGCCCCCAGGCCGCTCAGGATCCGTGCGAAACCGTCCGCGTGGGCAAAAAGACTCGAAGCTTCGGCTTCTGTGCCGCCACACCAGCGAGTCTGCGACAGAACGTCGTGCCTTCGGAGCAGTCGCCGTCGGGGAGGACGCTAGCTGCAGAGGACCCCTGTCGCCAGCAAGGACCTTCTTTGCCTGTCGCACATGCGGTCCTCGCAAGTTAACAACTCGTGGCCATGAAGATCCTTTGATGCTGCCGTATCCCGAAGCTCGCCGCTAGTGCCAGACATGGCACCTCCACCGACACGATTCCCGAGACGGTTTGGTAGGCCCCAGAAGACCCAGCAAAAAGAAGGTCTTCGAGGCCCTTCTTCCCTCCTCCCAAATTGGGGGCTTGGCGTTGTTGGGGACGGCTAGCCGAAGCGATCCATACTGACTGCCTTAAGCCTAGGGTCTGCCCACGATAATAATATCATGCCTTTTTCAACAGGCGGCAAAGCTTGCTCTGGTCCCCGTTACGCTAAATAGTGATCCCAAGAGCCGTTCTGGAGTCAAAACTGTTAGTATTCCAAATCCGCGGGGCTGGCGTGTGATGTATCTCACATAGAGGGGTTCCTTTTGGATCTCCCGACTCGTTAGCAGAGAATCCAGTACGTCATGCTCGTAAATCAGTTACTCCAAAGTTGGCAAACTTTGTCTCCATGGAGAGAGCACGAACAACGAGCAAACGTCCCTCTTCCGTCCCTGTACGGTTGTGGCGCCCTTCGAGCCTTGGGATGCTCGAGCGCTGAAGTAATTAATTATTCTTATTTAATATCGACCTCTCCAGGAGCGGCTGGGCTCGCGAGGGTCGGGAAATCCCGTCAGCGCTGGGTAGAAAACCGCGTGTCGTTGGCGGTCCTCGATCCGATCACACGCGAAAGCGGGACGGAACTTCTCCGTGCGGGAATAATACGGAGTACCCCGCTGGCGGTCGATCGTCCTCGCCAGCTTCGAGTCTCCCCGTGGGCATTCGAGGCGCTTGCCCGCGATCTGATGACGGTCTCCTTGCAGCTCCGGGGTCTTCGAGCTGAGCTAAACTGGATTGAGTTATCGACAACGGCGACCTCATGCCAGTGGCCCTCCTCCCCGACTCGTCGGCCCCCTTTCCGCGTCCTCCATGTTTCGCCCCAGAAATCATCCAGCTGAGGAGCGGGGGAGGGGCAGAGCAACGGCACAAAACCCTGGGGTGAGCAGCTCTGCCTTACAGATATTAGTCTATCAGATGTTAAATACAAAGTACCGTACATGATACTGGACTCGCTGCAGAAACGGCCCCAATACGTCATCCCAGCGAAATTAAATGGCACAGACCAAGCTCCTCGAATACTCAATTAACATGGCAGGATACCTATTTCCTTCCAGCCATGTATTTGACTAGTCAATCTTGCCAGGTCAGCTCCCTGGGCAGTCTCACAAAGATTCCAGACACCTGTTCAGACCTTACGCACTTGATCGGGAGCCTCTTCACCGCACAATGAGCACCGCTTGCGAGTGGTCAGGATCCAAAGTTACCAGCGGTCGAACCGTCGCCACCACCACGTTTCTTGGGTTCGATCGCAGAACGGTTGGACGGTTTCGAGCCACCCCTGTGCTCGATCGTCCGTAATAGTCGTAGTTAATAATTAATATCGCGCGTGCAATTATTTTATCAATCCTCCAACCACGGCCCCCGGGAGGTTCCGCGATCGTTACAGGAGAATAATACTGTACGCTCCAGCAAGTAAGCGCGTGATCACGACGCGGAAGACGCTGGATTCCTTGGTCTAGGCCTCCTCCACAGACAGGCTAGAGCCTTAGTGCGCAAGCCCCGCGACCTAACTGCGTCCAGCTCTCGGACGAGAGGATCCAACCAAACGTGGAAAAACACGGCTTTGAAATTCCAACGATTCTTCCAGCTGTGGACAGCTCACGTTTCTTTGGGAACTCAATCTGAGTACGCTGTACTTGCCGGGCAATTCCTTCATGTCTACTACGCAGATACTCGAGCTACCATCATACAGCTGATCTCAGCACATTTGGGCATCAACCTGGCCCTGGAGGAGCCAACTAAACCTGTCTCTGTTCAGATTTGGCAGGTCGCCAGAACAGTCGATATGCTCCGAGACCTCAGAGCCCGATGCTCCCCGCCATACTGTAAGATGCCCCACGGAGTCTCTGGCCCCGCATCCGCACAGGATGCATGGCCGCTAGACGAAGGTCAGGAGTATTCACCAGTCGCAAAACAGACCATGTCCGTCATTGCGTCAGCCTACATGATTATCTGTGTCTGGCCAGAGAATATTTCTCAGCTGTCTAGCCTCGATCTAGTAAGTGTGAGCGGACGGAGTACAGGTGGTATGTACACAGTGTACCGCGTCGGATGCGGGCGGTGTAGACATTAAACGAGCTTCTATTATTATCCTTGACGTGGCTAAGTAATTGTTTCTTTCGAAGGGCCTTACGATCTTATCGAGATCAAATGGACTGCTGCGTACGGAGTCCAGTTCCTCAATAATAATGCAGCGGGTGTAAGGAGATTATTATTAAGATGTACACTTGGCAAACATCCTTCCGGGCTCTTTTAAGGTTTACCATCTCCGTGGTCAAGACTTCCTTTGAACCGAAGACTGTCGTTGACGCTTGGTATTATTATTCTTTCCCCAAAAGCCACATTGGAAAGCTGCAGAGGTCCTTGATGTAGCCATCATTACCCTTGACTGCATTGTATGCTCTGCCTTTTTTTATCAAATATTGTCTGAAGTTCCGTATAATGATCTGACCCGCGCCGCGAGATGATCACCGGCGTCGTGATCGACATCGAACACCACGGGAGTTGGGACTCGGAGTTACGGGCCCATATCTTTGGTACATACCAATCCAATAACAGTGATCTCCTCGGGGAAGCAAAGATCGTCCCAAGATAGGCACCTAGTCTTACCGTTCCAGGCGAAAAAGAGGAGCAGCGCCCTTAGCGCTTCCAGTATGCTGGAATTGATGGTGCTGTGTAGATCCTCGCGCTGGCCGCTGGGTGTTCTTCCGTCGCTCCCAAGTGCATACTTCTTCGTCTGCCCACAGAACAGTTGTCTGTCCAATCGTGCAGCCTCTCGTGGATCCAAGCCAGTAGGTAGGGCAACTTGGCTGTCCTGGAGTTGCGTACCTACTACCCCTTGTTTGGGGATTCGTGGAGTGCCCCTTATTTGTTATACGCGTTCCCCTCGTTTAGCAACAGAACAACTGGGTCTGCTGGATGTCCTTGTTGTCATGTTCCGAGTACGGTGTCAGTGCATGTTGGTTGGAAGGAACTCAAGGGATGCTTCCTCCGTTCCGGCTTCTAGGTTCGCCTTGACATAAGTACGCCTTTGCCTTATAAGTCTTGTTTGTGATCACAAAGTTCTCAATCAAAGTCCTGCATGACTGCTCGCGTTGTCAGTATGGATTTTGGGGAACAGCGGAGTTGAGTTCCATGGCAGAAACTCTTTTTGCCTCCATCTGAAGAGAGACAAAGAGAGAGAGAGAGAAGAAAAAAAACCTTCCTGGCCCTAAAATCACGACCCAGCAGCCGGGAAATAAATGATGTGTTGCATTTGGAAACACACGCGTCCATCGAAATCTAACCCAACCCGATCAGGTAATTTGAGGGTTATCCGTGGACGGGCCCGGTATCATCCTGTTTGTTATAAATACTACTAGGCAGCACTTACTTACGCCCTGCACAAAATGCACATTGAGTGTGTCCCATATCTGCCGTATATACAGCTCAATCTCCGTTGGGGACTTCGGGAACCTGTCCATTCAATTTCCGCCCCGCCTTCGTTCCTCCAGTCGAACTCGTCGCGCCAGTACGCGGTCAGATACTTGACATCTGTTAACGGAGCCCCGTGGTCACAGGCACTATCGTCGAGTTCGTTCGCTGGGCAAGGTTGCGAGGGTGAACAGCTTCTTCAGGTCGGAGATGCGATCCTTCGGACCGGAGATCTTAAATCGATTAATTGCCGAGTAAGTCAGGAAAGGATGGAGCTTCTCTGTGACGAACCATATCTGGAGGAGAAGGTACGCTGATCTTTGAATTGCCTCTTGGGAACTTCAGGTTGTCGCTTTTCAGCACAGGAAAGAACCCTTGTTCTCTGCACCTATGTTGCTTACAACTGCCTTCGCTCGTTCCAACACATTCAGATCTGTGATATGACGGTTTCAAGAGGCCCAGAATTCTGATTCTCATGCTGCCCATACCTACCTCGACATTTAAAAATGACGTTCTATTCCGTGCTATGGGTTCCTCGAGACGCACCAGAGGAATTTTCCGGGTTTCATTAATCGAGAACAAGGTACTGGACCGTGAATTAGAGAGATCTCTGAAGCGAAGAGGAATGCCGAGCCACGAGAAAAAGAGAGAAGAATGCATTTAAGAGACTTTCTCACGGTGGGAGATAGACGGAGCACACGCAGACAAGTGCCGACCAAGCGAACTCGGGTCGAGCTCTAATTCTAGACACCAGCTTGTATAGCGCGTATGTATGAAACGAGTTGGGGCCCGTTCAGTTCCTAAGTACCCTACTCAATATTCGATTCTTGGTGAGATGTCACCCTCGGAGCTCTACTAGCGGCGTACGCACGCACTACCCTAAGCCAGGGGGGGGAGGGGGGGAATGAAATAATGCTACCTATATATGCGAAAGAAACCATGTTGAACGTTCGGAGAGAGAATAAATGCCAGTGACGATGAAATACGATGAGATTTGAAGACACTGTGTTGCAACGGCTTTATTTACATGTCAACCTTTTTTTCCATCTGTCATCTACCACAATAAGGCAGTGCTAGACCTAAGCGTCAAGTCGATATAAAAGAAGTCGTGTCTGACATTACCTTCCATAGTCCTCTGCTATAACAGTTTATTGGAGGCCCTCCAGCACTGGCACTAACGCATCCATCCTTAAAGAGGAGCGGTAGATTTAACATTGCCACGCACTGGTATCTTGGTAATTTTGTAGGGCCGAAAGTCCAATAGCAGGAGACTCCGTCCAGGCTGTACGGACCTGGGCATTTGTGGGCTCGGTGCAGCATTGACCATTAATATTGGTCCCTAGTGGCGCAATTGGTCAACACACTGTCTGTAGAATTAAATTCTTAATTGTATTATTTCTCAGAGATTCACCTGTGCTGTCATATAGGCAGTTATCTGCGCCAAAGTAGATACCCCCGTAGTTAGCTGGCCAACTGGCCGTGAGCACACACCCAGGTTTGACATTCCACTCATTGTGGTTGTTGCCATCAAATCGTGCGTACGATTGTAGCTTGGGAGAATGGAGAGTTAGTTTGGCGCACATCTTTATTCTCAGCCAGAATCTACGGCCTCTCTCGCCTTTTGGGGATGTATCAGTTTCTTACTATATGCATGAACCCTGGCAAACACGTTCTCCATTGATACTAACACAGCCTCTGTTTACATGCTGCAGATGTTGTCAGTTGGGCTTTCTGCCATCTGATAAACTGATCAAGGAACTTACGATGTTGGTACCATCAGGGTTTGGTGTGATCGTGCTGGCAGGCCGGTGATTTGATGAGCCAATGTGAACCACTGGAATAGATATTGGACAAAAAGCACTTTGACTGTTTTGATTCAGAGCTTTGAACTGCAGAGATGATTATTGATGTTGATGTTGTCTCCACACTCAAGGTCACAGGAGTCGGGGAAGCAGAGGCCGCGGGAGAAGACGAGACAACAGCAGGCGATGATACCGCTGGAGAGTTTGAGGCCACAGCAGAGGAAGTCCCTAGCGAAGAAGAGACCATAGAAGAAGACGAGACGAAGAAGACGAGACGATAATAGGCGATGACACCATTAGAGAATTCGAGACCAAAGGATAGGATGAGATGACAACAGATGATGACCCTGCTGGAGGTCACAGCAGAGGACGTCGCTGACCAAGAAGAGGCCACGCTTAATGAGACGCGAGCTGTGCTAGACGTACTCGGGGCTGTGGATGTTGCCCTAACAGAGAGTCCAGAGGGACTACTGACCCTAATAGAACTGGACACAATGCGGGTGGCAGTAACCATCTGGTTCGGAACCATCGAGACCGACATTGAGGCCAGCATTGACAGTGCCTTGCTTTTCAAACTGCAATATCATCAGGGGATCGTAGAGAATATTTCGCTGTGTTAGCGGCGGGTCTGCTGCTAGAGGAAGTTGATGAGCTCGGTGTGTTTGAAGTTCCTGAGATTGTTGACGGGATATCTGATGAGACCGGGACGACAGGTGTAAGCTCCATATCTGGTCCGACTGAAAGTGGGGGATATCCAAAGGGAGGCGGAGTAAGTCCAGGGACTGGCGCAGCAGGGATGACAATGATGCCCACGCTAGCCCCAAGAAATCTGATGGGAAGAATGGTGGGTTCTCCGCCTACACGAGTTGACGTGACGGAATTCGCTGTCAAGTGTGGTATTGAGGTGGTCTTTGTGCTGAACACCGTTTGCGTGGTTGGGCAATTGGTTGGTATTAGAGGGATTCCAGGAATCGCCGCGGATGATGTTGGAGATGATAATGTTCTTATAAATATACGGCTCCTGGATGATGGGGGCAAAGATCTCAAGGAAGTTGGAGCTGTAAAATGCGATGACGGTCGGAGTGGTGGTAAAGATATTGAGGTTGTTACTATAAGTTTCGTAGATGATGATGACGAAGTCGTCGAGGTATTTCGAAATATAAATCTTGTTGAGAACGGCGATGGCGAAGATATCAAGGTCGTAAATGAAAGGTTTCTGGATGATGTCGGAGATACCAAGGTCCTTGTGGCATATAGCCTTGTGGATGATAACAGCGATGATGTCAAGGTAGCCGGTGATCTAAAATTTGAGAACGATCATGACGATGGAAAAATATAAGATGTAGAGCCATTTATCCAAGCAGGACATGTGCTGTTTTGCCAAAATAGAATCGAAGACCACACAACACGGTGAGCATCGACAGAGGTCGCTATGAGGAAAAAGACAGAAGTTAAAATTGCTATGCCGAATCTCAACATGTTTTTCTCCCTGCAAAGGGCTGGTAACGGCGGGAAAACTCAAGGAAATGATTCAAAGAGAAGCTCAGTTGAATATGAAGAGCGATATACGTGGGTATGAGAATCATATTAATCCGGGTTCACGCTATACAAATAGTAATCCTTCCCCGCATCTATACATTAGTAGTCCTTCTAGAAAGTGGTATGGATAAGAAGCACCATCGTGAATTTGACATAGGCAGTCAAAGAACTGAACGTCCTCAAACACAATTAAGACAACATAAACGTTTTTGAGGGGATAGCCATAATGTCCAACAAGAAAACGGCCAATATTGGGATCTCTTCCGGGAACAGCTGCTGAGTTTTGATTTCCAGAGTTGCGCGCAAGGAGGCATGAACTCATGTATTCTGCACAGTCAAGACATCATCGTCTGCCCTCACGTGTTACATAAACCCAAGGGGACGACGATTGGAGGGTATAGAAATCATCAAGCAGGCGGCCTCCCGGTCAGACTCCCATTCAGCAATGGGAGCACATCGACAATTATATGCTACTATATCAGGCACCCTTATGCATGAGTTCTCTTGCATACTATCATGGCGAACTGTATGTCTTCCCCTTCTGTGTCTTTCCCTTCCGCGTCTTTATTTGCCCCCCCCCCCCCCCCCCCCTTAGTCAATAGCAGCTTTTAGTCTACCGAATATCACTCACTCTGCTCGGAGTGCATGATCAACAATGGAACGGAGAAAGGGCTTGTGGATTTGATCTCTGCTCACAGCTTGTGCAGACCAATGCAGACATGGCCAGACGGCATTGTCTCTGCATGCATAGGTACGCAATTTTTACTTCAGCTCTCTTTAGGAGCCTCATTCATACCCACATTTTTTCTTAGCCTGTTCAATCTGTATTTAACTGTATTTAACCAGCTATTTAGTGGCGTATCTCGATGACTGGGATTGGAATCTTCAAGGTTTTGCATTGCCTTCGTTATATTCGCTCCCTGATCCAGACAGATCGTCGGTTTGAAAAAGCTGAAAGGGCCATCACATGATATGGAGAGGAAATGTAAGGCATAGATAATGTGGTTGGTCAGTGTTCAGTACATATGTCCAAAACATATTTTTAGACTTTGAATGTTCCCTGTTCTAGTTGGTGCAACATGAATCTCAAGCGCAAGACATGCTGTTGTCTGAAGAGACTGCAATTTCACATGGGTTTTCCATGTTGAATTTCACACAATGGGGCTGGTATTGTTCCTTTTCTTGGATGCAGTTCTTGTCAGTCGCATTTGCTAATGAATTAAACCGCCTTACTCATTAATTTTCAAGATTATTCATCTTATGCACAGCCCACATGAGCAATTAGCTCCAGAGAATAGAATTGCAAGTGGTGTTTGACAGAGATGTGTGGCTTCAACTTTTAACAGTCTCCCCTCTCCTGGTCGCCAAGCTTATATAAATGGTATCTGAATCTCCAATAAGGTTTTTTTTTTCATATCGTCTCTATCTGCTGTCTGGCTCATTACCCTCCGGAGATTCTGGTGGTACTTGTCAGGATGGTGAATAGGGAGGATACCTATGTTCCTATACACAGACGGCACTCGCATCCCTTTGATGTTGTGTATTGCCAACATGCCTCCCGGTCTGTTTATGCCACCGGTGCGTAGAAACTGAACTTCCTCTGAGGGTCGTACTTGTCCTTGAGAGCCTTCAGTTTGTCCAGCCTCCACTGCTCGTACCCGTACCAATTCCTCGGCTCCTCCTCTCCGAAGGCGTAGTTGACGTACGCGTGCAGTTGCGTCTCGCCACTCCCCTGGAACAGGATCCGGACGACCATCTATTTGTACCTTCTCCAAACCTTGTGGAACCTGGGAAATATATGTGCGCGCCACTTGAGAGCTTTGGCCCCAGCTCGGTAGTAATGTCCCCTCTCCCGCAGATATTGCTCGCGATTCCATAGCTGCCGGCCGGAAGGCTCGCGCAGAACGTTCCTAGAGCCCAGGCACCGAGCGCAGCCAAGACTTCCATCTTTAACCGACACGCTAATCGCAAGCGTGGAAAGAAAAAAATGCCCGGTAATCGACTGCATCTTGATGGTGCATTCTGTACAGAAGCATGAGGAGTCGCGTCTTTTTATAATTTTCTGTTCGGCAAGTGAACAATGCAAGATGTGTTGTATGTCAGATTAGGCGCCCTGGCATGGTGGAAATGCTCACACCATACCTGAACGGGGGCCGAAATAAAACGCACCTGCCATTGGAAGCGGCCGTGATGATAGCGTCCGGGAGGCGCTGCTCGTTCGTATATTGAATGGTGGACAGTCTAGAGAAGCACGGGGAAAGCACACACTGCTGGGGGGCGACGACGATCCCGTCGATCCATGCAGCGAGGAGGGGTATTGAGTGAAGACGGATTAGGCCCCAGGGATTGCCGGAGGACAGAGCTAGAACTGCCCCAGCGTGGCCACGTAGATAGCCAAGCTAGGAATACTACTGCTACCCTTATTGGACAGATCCGGGTTCTGGAAAACATCTAGAAATATACTAAAGTAAACCGTTGACTTTAATTTCTGTTTGTCTGCCACGAATACACCAGTTGCGATGATGGTGGAAGGTGATCCGTAGGCCTGCCTAAACTGGATATCTACTTAGCTACAGAACTTTGTATCACACCTCGTGTAAAAAAATGTGCGGTACCAAGTATTTTTTCCCCCTCTCTCCTGGAATTATCACCCGTATATACGATCAGACGGTTGTTAGTCATAGGTACGTCTGCCAACCGCCAAAATACATGCAATATCTATAAGCTGAAATCGTGTAACTAATTCTCAACGGTAGGTAGCTTAGAGATTGATTCTTTCCCATTGCCGATCGCGTCTAGGCCCGGGGTAGCGGAAGGAGTTCCGAGAATGGAACTGCGGGGAGCACGGGCCATCTCGTATCCTTCGAGAACTGCTGGCCTCGAAAGTTCCAGCTCCCCGTCTGGAGCCCCTCAAATTCCCCAGATCCCGTGTTCCTTACTGCCTCTATTCTCCCTGGTAGAGGTAATCATTGTTGCAATCTTTTTCGCTCCGTGCCTTTCCAAGCCGTGTGCTGAATGAAAGACAGGGTTCCCGCCCGGACTTGACGTTCCTCTCGGACGAGCCGAGGTACTGGGAGCTCAAATAGTACTCTTAGTAGTACTGTACATCCTGATTCTTAGGTACAGATGCCAGCTAGTACCTAGAGCTCCAGGATTATATTACGCCGCTTGAAGGAATAGCGGCATCAGTATTCCAATTGGCATAGATATGTACTTTGTACGTATCTGCTGGGTTTTCTTTTCCTGTCTTTGATACCCCCACGGCACCTATATTGTTGCACACCGGGAAGGACATCTCCGCACATATCAGCTAGAATCAAGCTAAACAAACCATCTGGACAGGAACCTTCTTGTTCATTCGTTTCTAAATAATTGCTACAGGGCTACTGAGAATGAAGATCGTCATCATCGGCGCAGGCATCAGCGGCTGCGCCGCCTACCTCGCCCTGAAGAAGCACTTACCCAAACCTCCACCATCAGCACAGGAACAGGACCACTCGTACACGATCTACGAAGCGTACGACGTCTCCAGCAAAGACAACACCGCGCGCGAGGAAGATGGCTCAGTTCGCGATGGCGCGACACACTCCGCCACTCTAGCCGTCGGGGGAGGTCTGGGAGTCGCTCCCAACGGGCTCAATGTCCTGAGACGTCTAGATGAGGACCTCCTGCGCGATATCGTGCGCAATGGATACCCGTACTCTCACGGCAAGATGAAGAACTCGTACGGGTGGACGCTCATGCGTGCAGATGTGACGGGAGGATCGGATCCCGAGGACCCTGATGATCCGCCGATGAATTCGCTGGGGATGAGCCGGCACGCACTCTGGAAATGTCTCAGGGACCGAGTACCGGATGAGATCATCGTCCACAAGAGGGTTTCACAGGTCGTGGCCAATGCGGAGGGCAGGAACGTGGTCAAATTCGCGGACGGGAGTGAACCCGTCGAGGCGGATCTGGTGATAGGTGCGGATGGCCTGAAGAGCACGGTGAAGAAGGCGCTGTTTCCAGAAGCCGAGGAAGATCCGTATCCTCCGCAATATGAGTGAGTCTTATTGTTGTTGATAGTGTCAGAGCTTACTTCGATTTCTAACCCTGTTGACAAACCATCCAGAGGCCTAGTCGGCGTCGGCGGCTTCATCCCCGCCTCACCAGACATCAAAGACCACATCGAGAAAGGAGCCATGACCTTCGTCTTCGGCGGGAACGGCTTCTTCGGGTACTTCTTCGCCAACACCTCCCTGTCCGCTCCGCACCGGGACTCGCCCTACCACATCTCCGAGCCCGGCGACACCGTGACCTGGTGGTCGACCTACTCCATCGACAAATGCCCCGAAAACCCCAAGAACATCGACAGGGAGGACGTCTCGCGCCAGCTGCGCGAGCGCCACGGCAAGTGGCGGGACCCGGTGATCCAGAAGATCGTCAACTCGGTGCAGGTGCAGACCGTGTATCCCGCGTGGATGACGCCCGAACTACCCACCTGGGAGCGCGACGGCGTCGTGCTGCTCGGCGACGCGGCGCACGCGCTGCCCTCGACCTCCGGGCAGGGCGCGTCGCAGGCCCTCGAGGACGTCGAGTCCTTCGCCCTCTTCCTGTCGCACTACCTGCGCCAGGCCTACCGCAACCACGTCCCGCTCAACGGCGCGCAGGTCGCTCTGGGTCTCGCTGAGATCGAGAAGCAGACGATCAAGCTGGCCGCGAAGAAGCACATGGATCTGCGCATGCCCCGCGTCAAGCAGATCCTGGAGCGGACCAGGCAGATGCAGAGCAGTAAGAAGCAGATGAACATCCTCAAGGAGTTCTTCATGTATCTTGTTCTTTGGATAATAGGTGAGTGATCCTGAAGCACTCTCCACCGGGAGGTACTTATTCACAATGTCAATATCGACAGGCCTCTTCTTCCCCCGCAGCATCGCCCCAAAGGAAGTGCTTGACTACAACGTCGCGAAGGAGGTCGAGCGCATGCTTGCCTCGGACAAGGCGGACTGAGATCTGATCTCACCTCCTATCGCCAACTCTGCCTCTTGGAGCCACCCGACTGCCAAGGAGACATATAGGTTTGGCTAATCTTGTCTGTCGTCTGTATATCCCTCCCTCCCATCGTTTTCTCTGTTCCCGGTGCCGCGTGTGTGAAACAAAGTCAACAAATCCTGTATATACATGTATAGTCTGGTATACTCTCGCAAAGGACATAGTAGCTAGTAGATAATTCAAAAGACAAAAAATTACAACATCTTCTCTTACAGATCCGGAAATGTAGCATGAAAAGAAAACTTCTCGTAGACTTCATTAAAGAAACCGTACATATCTGTTTGTCTGGAATCAAACACCCGTGGACTATGTACACCCGAGAAGACCCATCCTCCATCGTGAGAGAAAAATCCAAGCAGAAATACGAAACAATAAAAGCACTCAACAGGGGTGAATTGTCCGAATACACCAAGAACCAAAAAAAACAGCATCCTGAAGTGCACGAAACCTTCCCAAGGCCATTCAAGACACATTAACCCAAGAAAACACAAAAGGCCTAGTAATTCCAACAGGTAGGAAAGGAAAGCGTAAAGAAAAACACCTCACGTTCAAGAACCGCCACGACCCATGCGCTCAATCGAGCTCATGATACCACTTCGACTAGGGGTAGGCGCCGCAATGCCTGACCTACCACTGGCGCTGCTTCCCCTCGAATGACCGTTTCCAGGCACGCCAAATCTGCCAGCTTTTTTCTCTCCACCCCCGGCACCAGCACTCGGCGGTTTTATGCCGCTTGCACCAGGACGGCCAATACTGCGTCGGAAGTCCTCAGGCTCAGACTCCGCGCTCTTGGTTGTGGATTCTTGAGAGCTATGGTGCCTTGGGGTTGGCGGCTCCTCGAACGTCTGCTGCTGCTGTTGCTGCATTGCCAACCATTCATCAACGGCAGCAACGAGCTCGCCCTTCTCGGCCCGCTCGACCTTGAGTTCCGAGTGCAGTCTCTCATTGTCCCGTTTCAGAGCAGCCATTTCTTCCTGCAGGCCCTTGATCTGCGCTTCAAGAACACGCTTCTCAGCCTCATGCTCTTCGTTTTGACGAGCGAACATGCTAGCGTCCGGGTGCACGGGTCCAGACATTGTAGCGTCCCGTTCCGTCTTTAGGTGCTCGTTCTCCTCGAGGGCCTCTTTCAGTTTGTTTTCCGCTTCTCGAACGCGCTTTTCCCAGCGTGCCTCGTAACTCTTCTTCAGTGCGGCGACCTTCGTTTCATGCTTGCTCTTGTACAAAGCGTGCAGCTCTCGAGCGACTCGCTCAACTGCATCCTGGACCTCTTTTGCGACCTCTTCCGGCGTCTTCAAGTTCCGGGAATCGTTGTTCGAGGGAGGAGCTCCGCTATTTGCGGTGTCTCTGGCAGCAGACAGCTGGCTCTCTAGTTCCACAATCCTGCTTTCAAGCTGTTCCTTGTGTTTCTCTGCTTCTTCAAGCTTCTTCGCCAACAGTTCTCTCTCTCGGTCACCCTCGACGATTTGCGCCTTAACGCTACGCAAGATGGCCTCCATCTCCTTGCCTCTCCGCTCCCACTCAGCCTGTTGGATCTCCAACGCTTCTTTGCGAGCCGCCTCATTCCTCACTTCTTCCAAGGCTTCAGCAACACGCCTCTCCGCATCTGCTACCGCTTGCTTCAGACTTGAGACTTCAGCTTCCTTTCCGCTTAGCGTGGCTTTCAGCGAGGATATCTCTGAGAGGAAACCAGACTTCATAGCCTCCATTTCCCGAGGAGTGATTGTTGGAATAGATCGGGGAGTAGGGGCCGGAGGAATGTCGAAGTCAAGCAGATTGAACTTCATAGGTGATCGAATGGATTGCCGTGTTCTCTGTGGAGATCGACGGGACGGGGAGTAACGATCATTTTGCATAGAGTAACGCGGGCCATTGCGCGTTAAAAAGTTGAGCTGCTCTGTAAATTCAAGAAGATTCGTAGTATCGTTCTCATTCCTGACGTCCCTCTTGCGGGGAGTTGGCGACGTAACAGGAGAGGTCACATCGAAGAGTGCGCTCTCTCTTGGGTTCTTTTTATTGGCGCTTGGTGTTGTTGGTTCTGCAGTTTTGTCCTGGGAGTCTTTCCGTCGACTCGAAGGGCTACTGATCAGGTCTCGCATCGTTTTGGTTGGCGATTCCTTTCTCAGCTTTGCAAACAACGTCATATCGGCGTTGGGGACAGCTGAGAATGTACTGAGGCAGGTATCATCCATGGGGTCTTGGCGTTCCTCAATCATGGGATTATTCTCAACATTGCTGTCATCTTCCCTACAGACGGTGCTCATGCCCTCGTTGCGCCTGTCTTCAAGGGTACTGTTATCCACATCTCGTCCGCCATTTCCCTTCAAATCTCGATGGTGCGCATCTCTGGCATCTTCATCCACAAAGATCTCAATACCCGTTTTTTCCCCGCCGTGGCGGCGGTTGTTGTAGTTGTTGTTACTGTCGTGTTTCTCTTCCATGATGTTGTCTTCGGCTGGAGCCAGTTCCTGGTTTGGCTGTGGTTCCTCATCCTCGTTGTTTTCGTGCGCCCACTCTTTCGAAGCTGCATCGTCCTCTGCGACTTCATGCGACATCCGTCTCTCTGTGAGGTTCTCCCTAATTTCGGTAGTGCTCTCTCTAACATCAAATTGAAAGGGAGAGCTAGGAGGCTCCTGAAAGGAGTCTTCAGTTTCATCTTCTGTCCCAGCGTAGGGAACCTCCTTAGCGGGCGAGCACATCACATCCTCGCCCTCGTTTTTCATCTCGAAGAGTGTCCTCTTCGTCGGGGTTGGATCAAGGTTCTCTTTGGGACTGTCAGCAGCCAGTATTTCGTCAATTCCCCTCCGTCGCGCGGTGGAAGGTGGGGAAGCTGGCGAGAGAGCTCTGGCATTCCGGTTCGAGGACGAGAGAGGGCAAAGTGGTGACGACATGGTGTTTGAATCGAAGGGAGTGTCTCTGTCCGTGTCTGACGGACACTTAAACAGAGATTGCTGTTATCTTGCGCGTATCCAGCCGTGGATGTGTTGTATGAGAAGGGGAGGGAAAGTGCACACCTTTTATTGACCAGGAGTGATACGTCGAAGTGACCGTTCATTATTTTCCCTGCGGCTGTTGCTAGGCTAAGTGGCCCCAGCAGTAAACAAAGCTAAACCCGTTATGGCTGCAACTCACAAGGCTGAGGGCGGTCTGAAACGGCAGAAAGCCCACCTGCCAACTCACCGCCCGGGGGGCGCCCCTCTCGACGGGACAAATCGGGTATGGTGTCAACAAAACCCTGCATTCGACAATTACGGCGACAACTTTCATTCCACAATCCTCCTGCTGGAAATTAAGGCACCTGCGTGAGCTCAACCGGAGCTACCTGAGCTATTCCCCGAGCGTCCGAAGACAAGTTGGCGTGAGTGTATACCGCAGACCCCAATCATAAAAAAATACCGGGCGCCAAGTCCCAGCCATTGCAGGCCCCACCTAAGATAACCCCATAACATGACCCATTGCTCGATACAGGCAAGACAAGAAACAGCTGGAGAATTTTAGGGACAATATTCATTAAACCTTGAGGTAAGTATACTAGTGAGGATAATCGGTTCATGCTTGTGCTTTTAGTATGCTTACTATCAAGAATAAAATGGATACCTTTTATTTATTAGTTATCTTAGCTACATAGCTACCTTCAGAAGAATCCATACCCTTGGTGGGCTGTCTTGTATGAGAAGCAAAGATGGGGTCCCTGTCTCTGTCTCCGTATATCTTTTACCCTTTGATTTTAATAGCCTCTGAATGCCCAGCGGTCGATAGTTTCTCTTGTAAACCCGAGCGCAACAAAAAGATCATCTTCAAAATCAAGCGGTCGAATAGACAAGATCGGCGCTTTCGACGCTTGCACGACGCTCAGTAGTATTTCGGGTTGAGATTGATGCGGCGTACGAGAGTTGACGATCGTCCAGGCGCCTTTCATTAGACGCCTTGAAAATTCTGCTTTGTTCGAGGAGCTGCGTCTGATTCTCGTGCGAAGGTCTCTAGCCTCATTCTCTGTAAGCTCAAGCAAGGGCCCGTGGCGGTATGAAGTGAGAGAGAGGTACCTAGGTATACCCTTATCTTAGGTATCAATCAAATGCAGCCAATGGTCTATTGGTTCTCGCAGAATCCAGTAAGGGTACATACATCATAGAGTTACTATTAACCACCATCTATCAATTTGTGTCCTGAGAGTGAAGAGAAACAAAGAAAACATGACGCTGCAGAGATAAATAATCATTATTATTATAAAGTACCTAGGTAACAGGGAACACGACGACAAAGGAAAAGAGAATAGGCATAACATAGACCCTCTTAACTCCGGACGGAATAACCATACCCACAACCGCCGCGCTGACCATTAAAGCTAACAGAAACACGACCGAGATCTAGCAACATATTGCATCATGAAACCACATTCGAATGTAAAGACAGAAGAAAAACCGGAAAATTATGCTTGGATCCTTGGACATCACTGCAAGAGATCTGCCAAAGTCGAAAGCCTTGGAAAGCAGTCGAGGTTTCTTGCTACGTCAATCTTCTGGTTCGGTCACGATAATGTGAACAATGTCCTTCCGAGGAGCAGCTTCAATCGAACGACAGCCGACTGCTGCCCGGCATGGAGCTGCTGGTCTCACTATGGTTGACACGTCTCTCTTTTCCTTAATAAACCAGAGTTGGAAAGTTCCAATCAAAGCGACGAGAGCACTTCCCCACCAGGCAACGCCGGTGAAACCTATCTGAGAACCAGCGCTGTACAGGAAGCCCGCAATGGGAGGAGCGATCGTACGACAAGCCGCTCCCACAGATGCAGCTAGGCCGTTGACCTTCCCAAGGACGGATGGGGAAGGGCTTGCTTGCTTGATGAGAATCAACAAGAGCGGATAGTCGATTATGGAGAGGAAGTTGCGTATGATCAGGCAGGTGAAGATGCCTGTGAACACAAGATTCGGCGGAAGGAACACGAGGAATGGAACAATAAGATATGTGATCGGATGCAAAGCTGTGACCAGGACGAACAGTTTCCACACACCAAGCCATTCCGCCAACGGCGGAAAGACGAGACTCTGGATTACGAGAGCAATGATGCCATCGAAAGACATGATCACACCAACTGTTTGGGTCGAAAGGCCAAGGCCAGCGGGGATGTTGAGGGGCGAGTGTTTAAGAGTGGAGACATCCCCAGATCCCTCGTCCTGCAGAAATATTGGAAGGAGGTGGTCAAAAGTCATCGAGTGGTAGGTGAAGATACCTAATGCAATCACAAGCATTGTCACACGCCATGTGAAGACTGAGATCTTTACAGGAGGAGGAGTCGCTGGTCTTCTCGACCCATCGGAATGCACTTTCCAGTATTCATCCTCATGCATGTCAATATGGTTGAAAGTCCCATAAGACTCGGCTCGCAGATCTGCTCCTGAGTTGGCTGTTGCCCCAGCAGCGGGCAGCAAAGGAGACTGAGCGGTCGAATTGTCATAGTCTTCAGGCGTACTCCACGGCTGCAGATCCGGATGCGTCTCTTGCAAGCACAGAGCGCCTCCGACGATGCTGAACAGAAGCAAACTAGCACAGACAAGGTTTGGCAGTAAATAAGGGAATTTGCCAAACAGACCGTCTGGGGAGAAGACGGACGGGTAACTTTCAGTGGGCCTTGCAAGTAGTCCTCCAATTGCTGGAGCGTGAAACATCAGCAAAATTCCACTCAATCCTTGTTGCGGCATACTCACAGGGACCAATGATGGTCCCAATGGACCAGACAAATGGCATCACAGCGTAAGCTCGAGCTGGCTGAAGTTAGCTGTTGCCCAGTAATAGCTATGTGCTCTGTAGAACAAGCTGCGGCTTACGTTCATGCTCAGGTCGCTTAACCAGTTCTCCAACCATTGTCTGAATAACCCCAATGTTGCCGTTGAGGATTCCTCCGAGAATCCTACCAACAAGAGCAATCCAGTAGTGGGTGGAGAAACCGACGACAAGGAGGGACAGCAGCGTACCCGCACAACCGAGCAGCAGGACTGGCTTGCGGCCGATGCGGTCGGAAAGACTACCCCAGAACATGCCCGTCAGGGCCTCTGCGAGGGAAAAGGCGGCTATAAGGAAGCCAGCATAGAACGAGGCACTGCTCGGGTCACCGACTTGGAAGTCCTTGACCATAACCCATGAATATGGGAAGATGGACGTCAATGCGATCGGCTCCGCAACGCGGCATATCGCTGTCGAAGAAGCCCCGCGTTAGCATCAGGATATGCGGTTCCTGGAATGCTAAGGAAGCGACAGGGGCAGCCTACCCAGGATAGATAATTGGACCGTTGGGAAGCTATCATCGGAAGGATCCCGTCTTGCTAGACGTGTTAATACCATCTTCTTGAGAACCATCTATGACCCTTACGGCAATCCTCCTCCAGGACGAAAGCAAACAAGTCTCCTTCACAGATACGAGCTTGCTGTCTCGTCTGATAGGAGGTTGACTTCAGCCACTCAGACCCCTCGCCTCTTGTCTTGCTCTCTCTCTCTGTACGTCACTTTTTATAATGTTCCAGCAGATTGGGAGAGTCCTGGTGAGTAGAACATGGAACAGAGAAAGGATATGGAGAAGGAAACCACCAGTAGCCAACGCTGGGGCGAAACCCTTGGGAACAACGGCACAGGAAAAAAAGCCGGGATGGTTCCGGAGGGGCGATGGCAAAGGTGATGTAGATAAGGCGCGCCTGCCCGAAGGTCCACGGAACACGGGACGGCGGCGGGATGTGCTCGACCGGCTCACGGAGCCGTGGATGGGCGCTGTTCGGGACGGGATGAGAGAGGGAGCACCGGAAGGCAGACGGTCCCCGAGTCCGACGGCTTGGGTAGAAATCCCGAAAGTTCGCAGTCGAGGGAATAATAAAGTATGAGAGGCCTAGCTCTCCATCTACCTCCCGACGGCGTTTAAATAGATGAAATGTCACTCAACCATCGCGTCCTCCAGCTCTGCTTCGTCGCCTCGATGAATCATGAGCTATGAGCGCCTGACCAAAGGAGCGGGAAACGAAGCAAACTCATGATGGTGTACGTTGTACGGAGGGAATTGAATGATTAAAAAAGGAAACATACAGAAGGCAGCAACAAAGTCTTGGCCTACAATTGTCATTCCTCTGTCGATGACGGCCATTCAGTAGCAATTCACGACGCCCATGCATCACTCTCAATCCTCAATTCGATGTTGGCGAGCGCGAGTGCGGCCGAGCGCCTGCCCGATACGGCACCTACGGATCCGGGTTCAGATCCGTGGCAAACTCCACCAGGAAACTTCAAAGCATTGCTCGCGTTCTCGAAACATCGCCGATCTTGACGCTCTGGCCCGTCATCAATCTTTTGGCCCTGACTTCCGTTTGGATAATTATCCTCCAATAGGACTAGGACATTCCAAATCTGCAAGCATTTCCCTTCCTCTCGCTGGTCTGGAACATATCTCCTGTGTGTGGTGGTCGATGACCAAGCGTAAAGAACTCCCAATTGAAGCGCTCGCGTGCCAGATTTCTTGGATGCAGGATATGGTCTATGAATGACCCACTCAGGACTTCTGATGACAAGGCTCCACTACTACAAAACTTTTGTCTTATGTTGTTTTTATCAGTGATCCACCTCCGCAAATGACTATGGCATTGACGCCGGATCAGGGACACTGTTTGCTACACCAGCAAGGTGGAGGTCGGACCGTACGACGGGATTTCAAAGTGACACAGGACTCAGACCGGGAACAGAGCAGGAAGAGGAGAATGCAGGACCATTACTGCGGAGGTAGGTGGCCAGTGGACTCTTGGAGGCGGCCCCGGTCCCTTTGACGCTCCTGGTCACTAGTCTCGTGTGGCTCTGGTGCCTGTGGACCTGATTCGTCCTCGCCATGGAAGCGTCGATCCGGTGCAGGGCCTCGCCCGCAGAGTAAATCAACTCCACCTGAAAAGTTGGACTTCGTTTTCACGCCGCTCTTGCCTGTTCCCAGATGTTTTCTTGCATACTGAGATCTAGACTCTACCGTGTACAAAGGCATATGTCCTGAGCCAGGTATGCATGTATGTATGTACAGTACAGTACGACCTCATGTATCGGTACTATATTTGTCTAGTGACGTGGCCTGACTGCACTAATTGCACAGCTGATGTGCCAATGCCTTAAACCGAAGCCGAGGAGAAGACTGTTCTATATCAGCTGGCCATGACTGGGCATCTCCGCCGTGTCGACATGGCGATGCTTAACAGTCTGAAATCATCAACCCCCTGGAGCCCACTAACTACCTAGGTACCTTTGAAAATCCACCACAATGAATGGACTATGACTCTCTCTCTTCCCCGCATTTCATTCGCAGTGATTGCAATGCCACAAGAGCTCGAAGCCCAGGCTAGTCTTAGCAGCCAGCTGCATAATGGTCTGGACTTAAAGATTGCACAGCAAGGCTGCCAATTAGCCTTAAAGACCTTGATTTACAATGAGAGGGACCGACAATGGAACCCATCATCAAACCGCTGTGGCTTTATCGTTCTATAGCCCCCTGATCTATGTGGTGCCACAGCTATCGGATCTCGACAGCCCATTGGCAAAGAGTATATGTCGGCTGCCACAGTCACCGTCCTTGGCCATGTTCCCGCAGCGCTCTCTGAGGCGGTGTACAACCTCAGTCGGGACGCATCCGATAAATGTAGCCATCCAGTTAGTGTACGCAGAACGCGTACCAGCGGGTAAGAACGCTGGCGGATGCGGTTGCTGCCAATAAGATGTAGACGCCATAGACATGTGGAGAGCTCATGGGATTCTCTCCACCCCAGTCCAGACTCCTAAAAACTGGAGGTTCCGTCGCAAGCTCGACAGGTGCAGAGTAGCACATGGTGGGAATTTGCAGCGAATCTTCTACCCAGAAAGAAGAGGCTGATAAAAGTGGGTGCTTCAAAGCCACGTCGTTTGTCCTGTCAAAACAAATCATGCCAACCCTTAAAACGCCTGTGCTGACCCGGTGATGTCCAATATCTATGTACAACATACATAAGCAAGTCACGAAGGACTGTGTGCACCTTCTCCAACGTCTGAACAGCCTGCTCTGCTCAATTCCTTCCATCCGTACCTTCGGAAACGGGAATATACGATCTCCGTTCCCTGGCAGCCTGATTAATTCGCATGTGGGGTTAGCTCTCTCTCTCTTTCCTCCCAGCACGCGCAAAGACCACAGGAACTAGTCATGTTCCTAGAAATTGGAATAAATGAGGAGCGATACATACCTCGATCCATTTCTCTACCCAAGGCCTCAATGCTGCCCAGGTCAGCAGACCACTCGTCGCGAAGATGAAGATGAAGACTACAGCCTCATCCTTTCTCGAATCTCGCTCTGCAATTGTCTGTCAGCCTCCATTCACATAACAAACTGGCCAGTCCAACCCAAATTTTCCCCTGCCATCCAAAGTCCCGCGCAGTAGGGGTGAAAAAAAGGATCCACGTACGAAAACACGTTGTAAACACATCCTCCTCCTTCGCCCCCTTGCACTTGGGCAGGTTATAGTCGAGACAAAACTTCCGGTTGCAGTCGTTGCAGTTCCGAGGGCGGTACTTCTTATCGCTGTCGCGGCCCTGCAGAAAGGCGCTATCGAAGTCCCCAGGGCTGGTCAGAGGATCTGGCGCATCTAGCTGGATGATGGTGCTGTTGGAGAAGCAGGTGCATTTGCAGAAGGAGGTGGGTGCTAGAGATAGAAAATTATGCATTAGCAAAGTGGTTCCATAGGTATATACGGGATAGACAGATGGGGGTCGCGGCGTCTCCTCGCTCGCGCTGGATCTAATCTAATCGAATAGAGGCACGAGCTTAATCAAGATCGAAGCGCCGGATCCATCCGGATCGGGCCTGCGTTCCAACACTACTTACTTGATGCCGAGACGGCGGATATGCAAGCGACAAGGAAGCAGAGAAATAGTAGTAATAGACGCGCGCTGCCGCTTCGCGGTATCATGTCTGCTCTGCTCTGTCTGCCTGAAGGCGCACGGAACGATTGGAGTCGTTATGGCACGGGTGATGTCGGGAAACTATGTATTCAGTGCCCCCGTCTTGTCGTATTCCATCAATTCCGATGACCGTTTCCCATCACATCATCTGAGATCGGATCGCGATGGTGCGTCATTCGATCAACGATCGGAGAGTTGCGTCTGCGGAGTCGGTCGGTCACCCGCGGCGCCGCGCGATACTAACTTACGGGCCCGTAGGCGGTCCCGGATTGCTTGGCATCACGTGCATGTTAGTATTTGCCTGAGGCATCGTAGTCAACTACGGAGCACTCCGTACTACAGTAATACCACTTGCTCGCAAGACTACCATAACATCAACAATAGAAACCAAAATCAGACGACGGCAAGTTACCAGGAATAAAAAATTGACAAGAAGGAACATGAAAAATTCAAAAAATGCAACAGACGGGATTCGCTGGTGGTCACCCACCCAACTACTAACCGCCCCCGGCGTGTGGCTTAAGTACGGCTGAGCGGACGGGAAGCCCTGTTTTCCACACCCTATGGTCGCATGTACTTGGTTGTAGTCAATGATGATAGATATGCAAAGGAGTTCTAGTCAATATTGAGTTGGGTATCTCAGTTTGCGCGCAATTAATGCATACCTTTCCCTGGCGGGTCCAGGATCAGGTACCTAGGTTATTATTATCATTCTTCTTCTTTATTCCATTTTTATAGCAGCAGGTCCAGTTTAAGACTATTATGCATACTTTTACCTTTTGTCTACAGTAAACAGCAGGAATTTAGTCTGTCTATTCGGAACTAAAATACAGGCAAAGTCCAGTCAATTCGTTCGCTACAGGAACAGTCTGATATTCGATTATTACCCTCCGACCATCTGAGAATTTGATTAGGAGATAGATGGTAATAAGTATGGCAATTTTATTTTGGGAATATCGCCAGTATTCCCCTCTCAGGGACCCCTCTATAGGAGTCTTGATGCCCTCCCTTGCTTTCCATTGCAATATAAGCTCTGGGGTGAAGCCCGGCTGTTAGACGGTTGTGAGCTGGCCTAGCTATTATGGTCAGATCTTTTTGATCTACTACTAGAAGAACACAATTTGTACTGGCAGTCACATTGGTGCAGATGTTCTCACACTCCTATTATTATTAGCCTGCACCTACATGCGCCCATTCTTATAGTAGCGTTATTACCAAGCCCTAATATAAATAAAGGGTATTAATTGCTGATTAGAGAGAGAGCCATTTAAAACTTTCTCTGGCGGCCTCCAGAACTCTCCCTTCCAGCCGCAGAGTGAAGCGATGGTTTCCGGCTTGTATATGTATAATGGAGAAGACAATTGTCTTTGTGATGCTGACGGTAAGCTTATTATTTATTGGGTAGTTACGTATTATGCTTTTTTTTGGCACGAGAGACGGGACCGTCTAGATGTCCCCAGTTACGGATGTTATATTGCATTACTACCCCAAGATCTAGTATCAATTGATGTAAACAGCACGGGTTCCTCTCCTTCCCAGGAGTATATATACGTTCTACATCAAAACCCTCTACATTCAGATGCTTAATTGCTGAAATAACCAGAAACTCGTGATCATGATCATGATCTACCCTTCAGCCCCTTCTTGCGGTTCTCACTCTGCCTCTTCTCCTTCGCTGCCTGCCGCCGCCTCCTCTTCCAAGCACGGTTGTTCTCTCCGCGGTGTTCCCAGAACCACTTTTCAAACTCGCTCTGCTCCCTTCCGCGGCCAGAGGCATCCGCGTCTGCCATATTGACGTCGGAATCATTATCATCGTTATCGTCGTCCTCGTCGCCGTCACTCTTCTCCTGCTCATTGTTCCAGAAGATGGTGCGACTGGCGAGAGCGGTGTCCGGCGTCGGCGCGGCGCTTCTCACGGCGCGCATCTGGAGGTCCTTCTTCGTGAAGGGGGTGAGGGGTTCGGTGGCATCCTGTTCGATATCGTCGTTGTCTTCTTCTTCGTTATCCCCGCCGAAGAAAGTAAACTGCGTGTTCACCTCCAAGGCGGGCTTGTCGTTCGCCGGTCGTTTGAAGAGAGCTTCCAAGGGGTGGACTTTCTTCTGTTCCTCCTTGATTTCGGTTTCGGCATTTGAGGGACGCTCCGTTTCGGCAGGAGCTGAATTTTCAACAGCAGGGTTGTCTGCGTCGGTAGATGCGGGCTGGTCTGGCTCTTTAGATGGGATATCCGATTTCTCGCTCCCCTTTTCGTCCTTCTCCTCATCATCGGACGACGAATCGGATGATTCTTCTCCTGAAGATGTCTCTTCATCGGAAGATGTTTCTTCAGAAGATGTTTCTTCATCAGAAGACGTCTCTTCGTCAGAAGAAGCATCAGACGATGTGACGCTCTCCTCACTCTCTGAACTCGTGGTGTCTTCCTCATTTGAAGATGTGCCACTGGATGAGGTCCAGTCTGACTCCGACTCATCACTAGATTCCACCGAGGCGGGTTTTTTAGGCGCTAAAAGACTCTCGTTCTTAGGCTTCTCTTTGCCTGGAACTTCTACTGCGTGTGATTCTTTCGGTTTCCGCTTTTCCACAGCGCCCTCTTTCTGCCCAGGTTTGTAGCTGGGCTTTTTAATCTTGTCATTGACAGGTTCTATTACGTTTCCTTCACTGTCGACCCAGCCTTTCCCTTCCACGAATTCCGTGGTGACCTTCTTTCCTTCGCCATTGCCTGACCTTATGAAACTTGGGTGGGTGATAGATTTCTCAAACTCGTGAACAACCACCTCACCCGACGACTTCTTCTTAAACTTCTTCTTTTGATCTGTAGAGTCGATGGGCGTCCGGTTTGGCGGAGTTTTGGTGCGAAACAGGCATTCAGAGTGATCTGTGTATTTGGACTTTGCTTGGGCCTTGGGCTTCTTGTCATCCTTCCCCCTCTTCTTGTCTGCCTTGCGCTTCTCCTTCTTGGCGTGTGCAGGCTCTGTCCAGCCTCTTTTCACCTGCCGGTCGGGAGGAAGCTCGTAACCCTCAATGGTCCCTTCCTCAGCCTTCCGCTTCTTGGACACCTTCTTCTCTGGAGAGGGCTTCGCGTCCGGCGCGGCATCGTCGCCCTCGTCCCTGTGTCTTTTCTTCGGGTGGGCCACCTCGACCTTGAACTTCTTGCCTTTGAGGATTGAACCGTTTAGCTTCTTCTTGAGCTTGTCCGCCTCCATGGCGGGGAGGGTGACGTAGCCGTAGCTGTTTTCGGGGAAGGTCTGGATCGTGTGGAAGGAGATGTCTGTCGCGGAGGCGCGGACGGAGGGCGCGAGGACGGAGTCCAGAAGGGCCGGTGTGAGAGGGGAGATGTGCAGGCGCGTCGTGGCCGCTGTCATCGCCGCATCGCAGGATCCTGTGTGACCGGGAACGACCGTCGAGAAGAGGTCGAATGGCAGTGGAGGCACCTCCAGGCTGTGCCGTGAGGATTGGTATGGCCTAGCAGACAAAGATGCACTACACTTTTCCGGTAGCCAAGCAGAAGACGCGGCGGTGTGGCGCAGGCGGCCGACAAAGGCTGTGTCAGCGACAGACGACAGAGCGGCCAAGAGGCCTGCTTCCGGCTCCTACTTTGCACTGTACGACGACCACCCGGCGCTCCACGTCACCCAGGCCCTGGAGTGCGCAGGGCAGCAGGGAGAACAGGGAGAAGACGTCCTGCCTCATCAACCCTCGCGTCACACCAAAATCTCACCTCACAAGCAGCCCGTGTGCGTCTCTCTGGAGCGAGCGCAAGGACTAGCGCCGAGGAAAGATTTGCCCGGCGGGTCACGGGCGGGTGACTAAGCCGCGCCGGGCCCGTTGCCGCCCAAGCGTTCAGGCGCCCTCGCATGATCGTCTCCGCGGCGATCCCCCATCGGAGCCATCTCATCGCCCTGTCTTGCCGCTCCTCCCGCCTCTCACTCCTCCTCTTTCATCCCAGCGTCTTGTTATCGCGGTTGTCTGTCGCTGCCCAGAGAGGAGTGTCCCCTCATCCAGCGGTTCCGGACATTCCATCTGCACGCGGCTCCTCTGATCTCATCGCCGCCCTGCAGAGCCACTCCCGTCGCTCACATGGCCACATTGGGTTTCTTATCGCCGTGCCCATCAGAGAATCATTCTACCCCTCGTTCTGGCCACTAACAAACACCCCTCTCCAACCACGCCTCCCTCCAGACATAACCCGTCTCCAGGAGAGATACGGGGAAATCACGGCTTTCTCTTTCCTCTCATCGTCGTTTCTGGATTCCGTCGCCTGATCCGCCGCTCCGGAGTGCGGCATTCACCCGGCGCTATCCCACGTCTCCCGCTCCTCCCGGACCATCATGGGTAACTCGCAGACCAAGGAGGCACGACCTCACTCACCCCCTCACCGTCGCAGCCATCACCGCGGTCATCACTCTCCGTCCGACCTGGGTCGGTCGCCATATCGTCACTCCGACCGCCACCATGAGTCAAGGTCGAGTAGCAGACCGGATCTCTCCTTACTCGGAATCGGCGGAAGCTCAGGGCGCGAGACGGCGGCGCTCGAGCATCGACGGGAGACCAAGCAGGAGAGAGAGGCTCGTCGTCTGGAGAGAGAACGCATCGCCCGCGTGAAGGAACGCGAGCGCAGCATGAAGGAGGAGCATGTGGATGGAGGTTACCTGGTCACACAGGGTGTCTACACAGGCCCGGAAGACTTCAACAAAGCTGTGGTCCGTCAGCTAATGGTAGGTTACTGCCCGGTCCCCCGACCGTGACCGTCTTCAACGCTAACGACCTTGGGCAGATCGAACGACGGCTTGCCCCGTTCTGGAAGGGGCTCAACGACTTCTCAGAGTCGTGGACTGAGCATCAGATAATGGCTGCCGTGCGGGGAATGCCCATTCCTCCGCCGGATGAGGTCCCTCCAGAGCTGGAGTATAAGCTACCTCCTAAGACTGCTGCAGACGGGAGCGATTCCGCGGAGAAGAATATTCAGAGCTTGACCGTGCCAATAACGTCACGGTCGCCGTCCTACAATTCTGACGCATCCCAAGGCACCGCTCCTTCCCAATCCTTACCCTCGACATCTCCAATCGCTTCCGGTTCGTCGAGTTCGCCTCTTTTCAGAGGACGGGCGAAGACACTGGCGGCCCTTACCACGCCGCCGAAAAGCAGTTCGCAATCTGACATGGCACCTCGGGAAATAAAACTCCCTGATGACCCGTTCGTTAACGGACAGCCAATTGAAGCCTATCTGTACAAGGATGCCACTGAGTGTCCCATTTGCTTCCTTTACTATCCGCCATACCTCAACAGAACCAGATGCTGTGATCAGCCAATTTGCTCAGAATGCTTTGTCCAAATTAAGCGCCCTGATCCTCACCCGCCGGAACATGGAGAGGCAAACCATGATTCAGAGGGCGGTCGTTCGAACACAGGAGAATACGAACTAGTCTCCGAACCTGCTACCTGCCCCTTCTGCGTTCAACCAGAGTTTGGAGTCACGTATTCGCCGCCTCCCTTCCGTAGGGGCCTCGTATACGCTTCCAACCAGGATGGCCGTGCACCTGGAAATGCTGTTTCCCCCATGTCCTCATCATCGTCTCTATTATCGGCGAATGCCAACAACGAGACTGGCCGTCGTCGTGCCACGTCTCTTTCTGCCAACTCCCCGGCTGTGGTCACAACGGATAGGATCCGTCCCGACTGGGCTCAGAAGTTGGCAAACGCGAGAGCACAGGCTGCACGACGGTCTGCAGCTGCCACAGCTCTGCATACCGCTGCATACCTCATGAATTCAAACGGGAGCGGAAACGACTCGAGGAATTTCGGTATTGGTAGGAGAGGCGTCTTGAGAAGGACAGGCGGTACCGGAAGCAACAGCCCTGGCAGCCGCACAGGCTCTTCGGCCCTCAGTGCGCTTGCATTCCTGACCGAGAGACGAGGAGCCGAACATGAAGCCGATTCCGCTGAGGAAGGTTCTGCGCACTTAGCGCCACCCCGTGGGAGCTCGAGGCGCAGCCGGTTAGACGATCTTGAAGAGATGATGGTGATGGAAGCTATCAGGGCGAGTCTGGCGAGCGAGGAGGAACGACGGAGGAAGGAAGAAAAGGAAGCGAAGAAAGAGGCTAAAAGGAGGGAGAAGGAAGCCAAAAAAGCAGAGAAATCCGCGCGCAAAAGCGGCCTTTGCAGCGAAAATGCCAGCAGTAGCGCTCTGAATGTGCCGCAAGGCAGTCCGTTGGGGAGGGTGGAAAGCAGCTCCTCATCGATGATTGGAGAGGATGTGTCTTCTTCAGGCAAAGGCAAGGGCGTTGATCGAGTGTCTCCTGCTGCTCCATCTCCAGCGTCTACAGATCTGGATCCCGCATCGTCCGCAGGTCCAGCAAACGCCGGATCTCATCAGTTTCTCAACAAACTGGACCAGGATCAGTCTTCCCCTCTTATGGAGCCGTCAAAACACTCACACCTGCGACATGTGTCAAGTGCCTCGTCTTCATGTTCCTCATTTGTCGAATCCGCCTCCGGAGAACAGATCGGGTCGGACACTGCTAGTGGCACGAACCCATCACTCCAACCTATGTTCAACTTCCGTAGTCTTGCTGCCGTCATTGGAGACGAAGAGAAGGGAGATGGATCAGCAGAGCATGTTGAGGATTCATTATCGAAGGAGCAAGCAGAGACCTCGGTCTCCGGAGCTCCTGGAGGGTCGAAATTAGAGCCTGCAGATCCTTCAGATTCGGCCCAGATCGCACCTGTGCAGGCGGGGGCGAATGATATCCACGAAAATGGAAATGCCTTCGCGCCCAAGGAGCTCGAAGCGAACTCTGTAGAGATCACCGGAGCTACTAGGGATGCCGTGGCGACGACTTGACCGCGAAATATCGTGCTTTCCGATCTCTGCCTAGTTAGATCATCTGGTATCGCATTCCTACATCTCATTTTCCTTTCCCCTTGTCATTGAAATTCTTTTTATGCCGCAGCGAGTATTGGAACGGGACTAAGTACGGTCGGCTGGGCGCATTGGGCTCTGGGTTTTCAGTCATGTCTTTCCTTTACCCTTCCTTTTTTTTATTCACAAGGCATCTTCCTTTCTTACTGTGGGAGTTTTGGCTCGAATTTTTGGGACTTGTTGGCGTCCTGGCCCCGTTTTGCATAGATTGTTTCTAGATACATATCTTTCCCTTTTCCTGTCCGAGTACGTTATTTATCTGCGCGTTTTCCGAAAACAGATGTGTCACTGAAGCCATCATACTCAGCTTGCACACCTTCAATCCAGATTCCACCTTGAGGTCACTGGATGAAAAGGGCGTCGATCTTTAGACTGGCTTTCGTCACAAACATCAACACGCGCATTTCGTTCCTTGGACTTTTATCACTTTCCTGCCCGAGTTTGGTGTGACCTCCCTGACCTGACGTTCCTCGTGTCCTCTTCATTCCCTTTTCCCTTTCGTATCTAACACTTGCGCGCTCTCTAGAGCTCGTGCACATACTCTGCTTCCAGAAGGATGAGGCCTACCCCGTTTACATAGGGGCTCGCATTAGATGCTTCTCTGCCATGACGTACAGTACATATGGAATGCGACGACGCTACATAGCATGCAATTCGATGTATTCTATGCTCCAGCCAATCCCATGTGGTGTTGCCTGCTATGCTTCCCAAATAGGATCTTCTGTCTCAGCAGATCGTTTGCGTAGTTGACGTTTGTCTCCTGATGGATCGAGTCCACTTCTACAGTGCGATAACCGCTCGAGCAAGCTAATCTCTCTCGGCTCGGCTTGACATCATGGTCTGGACGTGACGGGTCCTGGACCCATTTATTATAATTTATCCGTGGTAGCGTGGTGGATCTTCCGTAGACTACTGCCGTAGTACCAGATACCTGTCCACTACTAAGTATAGCACTACTCTTGGTATCAGTCTCCAGTCCTGCCTAATCCACGGAATGGGATATGGACCTGTGGCTCCGTGCAGTAAAGACCGAACAGCGTAGAAGCAGGCGACCACCTAAGAAAGTACTGTACAGTACATATGTTTGATGGATCAGGGCTACTTACCTACTTATCTAGCCAGCTAAGGACGTACATAACATAGGCTGATTGAACAGATACTAACCTAATCTAACATGCCGTAACTGTACTTGGCACCTAAACCTGACAATAATAACGACATATCTGGAATCACTCTTCCGACACATAGTGCTACTCGGGCACTTCCAGTCATCGCCGTGACCCCGAGAATCAGGTACCTCAAGCTAATAGGAAGACACATCGTCGGAGATCAACCAAATCCAACACTCAACACTCAACACTCCACTCCACCATCCACAAAGCAAACTTACCTCCCTCCCTCCCTCCTTGGCCCAACCCGCACGACTGTCCCTCGTTTGTTCAAGCAGAGAAAGTTGGATTCTAACTAGAGACTTGGTCGAGCAGAGAAAAAAACTTCAAATCTGTCAGGTAGGGAGACATTAATGTGTCGCGATAACAAATAACTTGCTTCAGTGAGCATCGGCACACAGTGCTTTCTTTTTTTTGTTTTCTGTTTGTCTGTCTGTCTGACAGTCTGGATGCATTGGGGGAGGGGGAGGGGGAGGGGGGTGGTTACGTGTCCGAAGATGCTGGGAGGTTTTTTTTCCCGTCGGTGTAGAAGATGGAGGTCAAACTCCACCCACCCTGGGCAGGAGGGCTCCGGGAGAGGAGAGAGAGGCTGCAAGGAAGTGTCATCATTCATGCATTCTGTCTTAAGCCCATTGGCGTTGTATATACAAGAGCACACGGGGCCATGAAGTACTACTGTATGTAGGATGGGAAGCCGACGGACACGTCTCCCCTACACCAACCATCCTACGCTATGGGCCCTGCCTCGGCAGGCAGCTGCCTAAGGATCAGATAGATACACATATTGACCAAGGTCTGTCATGCTCTGTCGAGATGAATTACCTTCTTTTCACCGAGGCGTTCGGTTGGTTTGGTTCGTTGACTGGTCCATAAGGCCCTGGAAAGCCACGTAAAGTTGGGTATGTAAATAAACTCCATTGAAACAAAGAAAGAAACTTCAGATTCAGTGTTTTGGATCTCTGATTTGACTTGATTTGGACACTCTGCTTTGATAATCCTCTATAACATTTTACTCTTGGATTGGATAGAATTTACATTAAGCTGAAATACCTGTCCTGCACTCCGTACCGTACGTTGCAGCTAACAATCCGTGCAGGTAGAAAGAAATAGACCACGGTATCGTATCGTTGTCAATTCCGTCGATAGATCATGAACGTATGGACAGATAAGACAGAATAAGTTGTATGTATGTACATACCGTAGATGGCCCATGTCCAATATGTACCAGAAAATGGGATGAAATGAAATGAATTTCGGCCAATTCACTTCCATTCTGTTCCAAGAAGCGAATTTAGATTAGCTCCTGTACTATGTACTGTACGATATGTAGATGGTCAGATAGGTGCAGACATACCCTCAAGCCACTTCTTGACGAACTCGGCCTCCGCCCTCTGCGTATCTGCGACCGGTTTCGGCGGTAGGTCCGGCGTCGTCTCGTTGGGGAAGAGGCCGTTTTCGTCCCCTTATACACACACCCAGGTGTCAGTATCGTATCCTCCATCGGGATGCAACTTGAGAATGATGGATAGAGGGTGGATGGACTCACAATGATGCACAGCGCCCTTGATCAGGATAAACGGCCTCTCCACCGTGTTCGGACGCGGCCTGGCCTTGTCTGAGTGCGGCGTCGCCGGTCTCCACGGGTCGGCTTCCCCGTCTATGAACGCCAGCCTGGGATAGGTGATGTCGAAGCCGCCGTACTTGTTGATGGCGTCGACGTCAGAGGGGGTGGTGATGTTGAACGCGTCGCGGCAGATGATGCTGCAGTACTCGAGGTTGATGGAGCGTGAGATCAGGGGCAGGATGTCCTGCGGTACGCCGCTGCCGGTTTGGAGGTAGCCCCATCTGCCGGGAATCAGCAGTGTCAGATGCATATCCATGATTGAGGCGTGGGGTGGGTACTCACTCAGTGCAGTATTGATACGGCCAGCTCCTCCACTGCTGGGTGATGTCGTCCTGTGCGTAGAACGTTGCATTGTGCGACGTGAAGCATTCGTCTTGGGTCTGTCCGCCGCGAGCACACGGTGCCACCGCGGTGACATTGACGTATCCGATGAAATTGAGCAGGCGGTTCGTAAGGTACCAGGCTTCCTTCCCGTACCCTCCAGCCGCGATCAGGCGGCGGACCGTCGATTCCTTCTCAGCGGTGTCCGCGTACAGGATCGAATTGGACGTGATGTTGCCGCAGTAGTACGAGAACGCCGGGCTGTTCACCGCAGGATCCCAGTTCCGGCTCTGCCAGCCAGAGATTCCAGTGGCGAGGACGCTGGCGAAGTCATCGTTGTAGGTGAGGTTGCCGAGCCCGAACACGTCCTTGTACTCGTCTATGAGATTGGAGTTGCTGTGCGCAGATTTACTTTGCGACAAGAGGTTATCGAATATGTGTGTGAACTTCTGTGTAGTAGTGATGCAGTCCCGCGGACCGTACTGCCGGATCGGCTCGTAGTACTCCCAGTAGTCGTAGATTGCCTTTGTGACTCCGGAGGAAGAGATGGCTCCAAAGAATATGTCTGGATAGAGCACTCTCAGGAACGCGACAAAGGCTCCCGCGTACGATCCGCCGTACGCGATGTACGGGACATTGGGGGCAGTCAAGTTCTGGTCTTCCAGGCCCTCAAAGACGACATGCTGAGCAAAGTAAGCCGTGTCAGCCAGGGCCTGCTGCGTGGTCAAGAAGCGGAGGTTCTCTGTCGACAGATCGCTGGTGGGGAAGCTCTCGCCGTAGTAGCGATGCTCCAGGACGACCCCGATACCGTTGGTCGCCTGCGAGAGCTGCGCGAGAATACCCTTTTGGAGATAGGGTAAGCGATCTAGCGAGATGTTAATACATAGGTCCTTCGTTCTGTCATAACGTCCAGGTCAATACCGGTCCCACTCGTCTCTCCCCCCGCAAGGACAATCACCGGACCACCTGGCTTGTAATTGCTGGCGTCAAACCAGTAGCGGAGATTGAAGGTGCCATTGCTGTGAGGCTCGTACTTGGACTCGTTGTGGAAGTGGTCAATTGGGACGGAGATGGTGTGGACAGGGTACAGGTCCGCCGGGTTTACATCTCGTCCTGTCAGATGCCGAGCGCCGCTGGCAGGCGACCGGATCTACAAGATGATCGTTAACACTGTAGACAACTTGGATTCTTCGAATTTAGTAAGCTGACCTTTTCACGCAGCTCACTGATGGACGGCGGGAATCGGGCCGCGACCACCTGCACGAGCAGACACCAAAACGCAACGAGCTGCTTCACCTCCATCATGCCGCCAGATTAGGTATATCCAGTGCGGGTGGAAGCCAGGTGGAAGTGAAAAGGGGAGCGATTGGCGGAACACTCCGATCTTTTATGTCCGGAGCTGCCGATACGATTGCTTATGTCTCCATTGCGATTGCAACTGCGGGGCTTATCAGAGCGTGGGTTACTCGGCGTGATGGCGTTATACTCAGATTTGACCCCGGGGTGTTTGATTCGGGAAGGTGAACAAGGCCGAGGCCCAATGATGTGCTGGACCAACGCGGGGACGAGGCGGATCGGCGTAAACAGCTAGTGGTAGTGCTAACTGTCGTCCTACGTCGAAGCCGTCGTGTAAGCGGAAGATCCAGCGAGTGAGAGAGAGAGAGAGAGAGAGAGAGAGAGAGATCATCGCACGCTGAGGTCTTTCAGAAGCCTTGATGGCTTATTCGACATGGTTGCTGGCCCTGGAGATAAAGAGGTGAACAACAGCTGCGCCATGGGTCCTCTGCGGAGAAGTGGCCGAGTGCGGAAAAGCAGCACGCCCGGGTGCCTGGATGCGGCAGCGGCGCCGTCCCTGAGTCAATCAGTTGGTTGGATTTATTGGTAGCATCATCTCTTAGACTCTGGTGAATGTCGAGGGCTAGCCGGCAAATATCGACGTGATCGCCATTGCTTGCCAGTCAAGAACTGCTAACCCAGCCATCCAACTACAGTTCTTTTAGTTGTGATTGGTCGACTATACACTTCCTAGGATGATAGTCCTGCATTTTAGTGTCGATTTTGCATTTAGTAAATATGGCTGAGTTTGCAGACTTCAAACAGAGATAAACACGATGAACACGTACAGTACGACAGGATACACGGACAGAGATTCCCCCAGACAAATTCTGAGCTAGACTACCACGGATGCAAAATTCTATATATTTTATTTATATACAGCACCGTATGTGCAGTATATCATGTTCGAAATTAGATTTGAGCATGGGTTGGGTTGACCGGCTTAAAACAAAACCAACAGGTTTCTCCATATCCCCCTGCCAATATTACGAAACATACCCTAGTCCTGCTGAAATCTACAAAAGCACAAAGAACACAAAATAGACATGCAAGAAAGCTCACACCCCCTCTAGGGGGTTGCTACAAAAATCCCCGCCTATGCCTATGGCGGGCAGGGGTTTTACTGCTTCCTCCAGCCGCAGCTTCGCGAGGATTCGAACCCGGGGCCTTGAACCGGCTGGTCGCCCAGCCCAGTGGGTTTTTAACACACTAGGCCGGCCCCGGGTCCTTGTTGCCGAGGGGTGATCTTAAGATATAACCCAGGAATGACGGGAGGGTGCCAATGCGGTGGTGCCTGGTTGCCTGGGGAGAAGGGAAGATGCCTGATCTAGATCTAGATACCAACTAGGCTGATACTGAGATTTGTTATTAGAGGAACAAATCGGTTACTCGGTTACAGTATTTAGGAGGTATTCTTTTAGAAAACAGTTATAAGAAAGGTAACCAGTTGAAAAGATAGATATATCACGGCCAAGGGAAAATTATGAGATGATAATGGCCAAGAGAGAGGGAGAACTGAATAGACTCACCTGGCAGAAAGTGCTGCAATTGGACTACTGAAGCTTCCTTTACTGGTTAATTGAACCTGTTGTTTCATAACTACAGTTCTAAGTATGCCTCAAAGGTGTGAGAAGGACCTCAATGTCCATTGGCGGCAAACGTCACTCTGGTTTATTGCAAAAACCATTAAAGTTGATACTCCAGTAATGCTTTGAGTCTCTCAATTAGAATGGAGGACAATGATACTGCAGTGATAGCAGTGGCTCCAGTCCCTTGCAAATTTGAGTGTCTCCAACACACCGTCAGGGTCCTCAGAATTGTCACTGAAAACAAATGTCAAGTTACAGGAGAACACGCATTACGTAGAATTCAGATCCATTGCTGAAGCATCGCTCCAGAAACGTGTTGAGAGGTCAGTCGTCTCTCTGGCTCTTGTTGAGAAACATCTGCCAGATGTCAATGTTTCCATGGCACCTTGCAGTCTGAAAGAGATATGCTGAAGTACATGCATAGACTAGTTGTGAGGCGTGTAACAGGAAGAGAGAATTGTGGGGAGATGTGAACATTTGACGCCAGATCACATACAGAGATACCCCGTGAATACACAGAATCAGGCAACAGGAAACAAAATGCTCGAGCGCCAGGAACAATCCAATGAACGAGATTGAGCAGCGGCTGTTTAACCATTGGGATGGACGATCGCGAGGACGCCAATCAGGGACAGGCATGCTGGTCGGCTAGCGCGGACAAAGAGCGAGAGCGAGGCGGCCCTCACGCTGCGACCTAGACAGTATACATACCCGTGGAAGAATCACCACCAGGCTCCCGCTCGACGCACTTCTGCTGCTCGATGGGCAGATCGGGCCAGGAACATACTGGAGCCATCTCAGAGATCCTGCAGGCGCTGCGTCAGTCGACCACGGGACCTCGCAGCTGGCGGTGACCCGACCAGCTCACAGCTCCCCACGTCCTCAAACTGCTGGAATCCAGGCCGGGACATCAGTGTCCATCAACCTGCCCATCGTACCTAGGTACTTAAGGGACGGCGCTTCGTGTTGTATTCTCCGTTTCATGCGCCTTGCATTCCCTCCCCCCGAATTCCCAGAGACCACGGTCGTCCTTCACCCATGGCTCCGGACTTGAACTCTGTCCCGCCCTCTCCACGTCCGTGGCCGACAGCACAGTCCAACGGAGCGACCTCTGCCTCGCCGTCTTCCTCCCGATGGGGATCGCAGGCCATGGGTCCTCCTCCTGTGCCCTATAGTCCTGCTTCCAATGGTGGGGATAATACTGGCGTGGACTCGGGACCAGGTAAATAAATAATAGCTTTTGCCCAGTATCACAAGCGCCTTCGGACCATTGTACTAAGAATGCTAGGTCCCCTTCGTCACCCGCGGCCCATGACGGTTGCTGAATTACATCTGGAGTTGGAGAAAGAACAAGAAGCAGCAGTATGTTTTACGTCGATCAATCGTGGTTCCCCGTATGGCTCCCTGCTAACTAAGGTTGCAACCTGACAGGTCAACCGCCTAACGAGGGAGCTCACTCTCCTCCGCCAGCAGACGGCATCGGTTGCATCGACGGCGTCTTCTACTTCCACGAGCCTCAATGACGACAGTATCCATGGCTCCTACTATGTCTCCGGAGTCCACCCTACGTCGTCCCGCCGACATCGATCTTCCTCCAACCTCAGCTCCACATTCCCGGCCATCTCGGGCTCCACAGCAGGGAGCGTCACAGGCATTGCACCGTCCCGTGACAGCGGATTGCCTTCTTCACGCCCGTCTGGGGAATACTCCAGGATCGGCCGAAGTCGAGAGCCGTCAATCGCCTCTCCCCGTCAATCGGGAACATCTTCACCGTCACTGTCGTCTTCGCTGCAGCAGCGGGGCGAGCATTTCCCCCATTCCACGACGCACTCCCACCGACCGTCTCTCGGAGCGGGCGGAGCGGCTGAGCATCACCGGTCCACGTCCAGCTCGTCTGTGACGGCTCGCTACGAGGAGGCCGCATACCACCGGGCAGAGCTCGAGTCCCTCAGGCGAGAGAACGAGATGCTGCGTCGCCGCGTGCGGGAGTTGGAGCTCACCCTGAAGACGCTTCGAGAACGAGAGACGCAGTCGGCGAACGCGCTGACAGATGCTGCCGCAACGGAGTCCAGCCTCGTTAGTGGCATGAGAGACGCATCCATTGGGGACTCTCAGTGATGACGGTGACGCGGGATGTCTTTACTTTTTTTTCTCTCTTGGGCAGATTGTTACATTTTTACTAACTGGAATGGGATTCTGGGAAACGGTGTTTGGTGCCAAGGGAATACACTGCTAGTCATGGGCTTTTTCGCAGGCGAAATGGTGCTACTAGGCTGTGTTTTCTTTACGGTTGTCTTTTTCTGGAACCCCCACCTGGCCAGCATCACTGGAAGGCTGGATCATGTTGAAGGACTATTAAGCACAGATAGAGTCAGTAACGAGTAACGACCAAATGCGATGATCATTCCACTCTAGTCTTCAGCCAGCTTCCAAAGCAGGATGGCCGGACGCGGCCCGTCCGGGCACCGCCGCTCTTCACATGCTGAAACACGGCTGTCTGTGTGGCTGTGCAGGCGGAGCACCGGGTGTGGCTCGTGCGCGCCCCTCGCTACGTCACCTGTGGCGCAGGCATCCTGCGACAGCCCCGTGAAGCCCCCGCGCTCGACGACGGCGCATCGCTATAAATGCGGGCGCCCTGCGTCGTCTCCCGCTGCAGATTTCAAGCATCCCGACCTGTCTGTCAGTGTTCATCGATTCTCCCTTGAGCCCCATCGAAAAGCGACCACTTCAATCTCCATTGACCTTCACAATGTCGGAACATACCACCGTCCACGTCTCTGGCATCTCCCCCCAGACCAGCGAGAAGGAAGTCCGCGAATTCTTCAGCTTCTGGTAAGAGACCGACCTCCAAATCGTGCGTTTTATGTGCTAACGACTTCTATAGTGGAAAGATCACCCACCTCTCCGTCACCCCGGAATCTGGTGAGCCAGATGCACCCAAGTCCGCGACGGTGACTTTCGAAAAGGAGACGTAAGTCTGCCCCGCAGTTTACCCGACCGCTCTTTTAAAGCTATCCAAGTGTCATGATGTTTCAAACCCTTCAACAACGCAATCGCTGACGTGTTATTTTTCTCCAATTCAACAGCGCTGCGAAGACTGCACTCCTCCTGGACAACACTCAGCTGGGCCCGTCCGCCGTGCACGTCACGGCGGCGCACAACCTCGAGGACATTGCCGGCTCGCGGGTCACCAGCGCGACCGAAGCCAAGGACGAGAACAACCACGACATCGAGCAGGAGGACAAGCCGCGCTCGCGCATCATCGCCGAGTACCTGGCGCACGGCTACATCATCGGCGACCAGGCGATCGAGAAGGCCATCGCGCTGGACAAGAAGCACGGCTTCTCCACGCGCTTCACCACCGCCCTGCAGAACTTCGACAAGAAGTACCACGCCCTCGACAAGGCCAAGGAGCTCGACGAGAACTACAAGATCAGCGACAAGGCCGTCAACAGCTGGCGCGGCCTCCACTCATACTTTGAGAAGGCCCTCGATACCCCGACCGGCCGCCGCATCCGTGAGTTCTACATCAAGACCGACAAGCAGGCGCGGGACATCCACAACGAGGCCCGGAGGCTCGCCGACCTGAAGGCAGGGAAGATCTCCCCGCAGACGACGGGCGACAAGCCTGCTGAGGCGTCGGCCACGACCACCACCGCGGACGGTGCAGCGGGACCTGATGTCGCTCCGACCGGTGCTCCGACCGGAGAACCCGAGGCGCCCAAGGCCTGATTGAGTTAACTTATTGATACCTTTACTTCTCCCTGTTTATTGAGTGACGTGATATGTTTTCTGTGGATATTATATGAGGCTTCTGCCGTGAAGGCTATGGCTATGCTTGCGTGTCCTGCTTGCTACCCAGTGATTTACCCAATTCGCTTGTGTATCTAAGTAGTCACAATTATTTTTATCTGCCTCTTGTCCACTTCAATAAATCCTACCTCTTGCTGGTCCACTGCTCATCATCTCGCAAGTGTCTCGCAGGCTTTAGACAACGAGACCCTGTACTAGATCCCGGATTCTCATTGTGCTACGGAGTGCTTTCTAGCCAATGTCGCCTGAGGTTCGAATTGTGCAACTAGTGAGCAAGATGAATCCTAAATTCCGTTGCTGCGAGGCTATGTAGATGCGGATGCATCTGTGCCACTATTTATTTGACAGATGATATGATTCAGGAACGGAGCGACGATTGATGACCTTGTAACACCGTGATTGCTTATCTAGAGGTGTATATATACTATGTGGTAGACTGAGATGCTGCTACCAGAAATCATCTTTTGCTTTTATCATGTCTTGATCCTCATCAATGCAATACAATATGATAATAATACAATATACTACCCTCGGATTGTAAACCCATCCATCCAGCCCTGTCTCATCCAGCCTTTAAATTTATTTAGAAACAAAACAACCAACAAAGTCTTTTTCTTTCTTTCTTTCCCCCCATCGATCGCAGCTCATGAAGACTTCTAAGATTTCGAAATCAGCCCATTCCCTACAGCACTCACTTTTTCTTTCTTTTTTTCCTTCTTTTTTCCCCCTCTCTATTCATCTCCCTCCCTTTACCGCACTCATCCCACCCATCCCTCCACCCACCCCTCCATCCCATCTTATGACGCCAAGGTACTGTACCTACTTCAACTTCCTCGCCACCTCATCCTCCAGCGGATGCACCGGGTTACTCTGCAGCACCGTCTGCTTCGCCCGCTCCGACTCGCGTTGCGCGTGGCCCGGCGAGGGCGCCCGCTCGGGGCTCGCCCTGCCCGACGCCGGCGGGGACTGCTGCTGCGCGCCAGACTGGCGCTCCGGATCGGGGGATTGCCGGCCGGGGTTGGGGGCGGAGAGGTCACGGTCCATGTTGTTTGTGGTTGTGGTGGAGGGAGCTGCTGCCGAGGAGGTGGGTGGGTGAGGAAGGAGAGGATAGCTTGCTGTTTCTTCTTGTTCTTTTTTATCCTTTTTTGTTTTTGAAGCTTGCAATCGAGGTTTGGAGTTGGACGCCTCCTCAGAGGCTTGTTGGTTTGTCGGCGGTTAGTTTCAGATTTCCTGTTGGATGAACAGTCTTCTTAATTCATGAGAGCTTCACACAGAAAAAAGGAAAAAAAAAATAAAAGAGATATCAGATATATGCCGTCACAGATAGAAGGTACCCTTACATACCTATATCTCTTGATCTTCACGCATTACGTAGATGCGCGCTGTCTGTCCGTCAGAGACCACTAAGTAGTACCAGTATAGCACGGTCGATTGATTGCGAAAAATCGCGGCTCAAGACTCGGCTGAAACTGGGCGATAAATACCAAGTTAGGTAGGTCGAGTCAGGTTATTATATATATAGTATCTCACCTATTTCTTCAAGGTTATCAAGACACAAGTTTCAAGTCCTATCACAAGACAAGTCAAACAAAATCCATCATTGCCCACGCGCCTCGTTCCGCCGCATCCATCCCTTCATCACGATGACGTCGGGCGAGCGCTCCTTGCTCCCGCACGGATAATGGATGGACATGATTTCATCGACTCCCTAAACCATGCATGTGCACACAGTAGCAGTAAACTATTTATATACAGTACAGTACTGTACAATGGCCGAATTATTTGTAGGAGTCAGATCGGTGACATGGTCGGCGCGGGAGTTCCTTTACAAGCAGGACTCATTATTATTTGCTCCTCGTGGCGGTGTCGAACTCCTTTTACTGGTCTTCGGCGTTGCGGGGATCGGACCGATGATATCATCGGCGCCAAGGCGAGCTCGAGGGGCCACGTGCCACGTGGCTCTGTTTGTCACGTTTGCAGATCCCTCACATGACGTGCATAACAATAATCGGTGATCCAAGACACAGACCACCCTGCAAGTAAGTGCTTGATTATCGATAGATAAAGCGAGCATTGACCCTCTCACGGACATGCTAGCAGCCTTAGAGGGCTTAGACTACTCCGTACTAAGAGGGAGCAAGCGATCACAGTAGTGACCAGACAGATTGTTCCAAGCTGATCAATCAATGAATGCTCCGAGGTGGTATATACCTAAGTCAATGAGGCAATCAATTCGTTTCATGACAAATACCTATATAGATATGGCAGTAAATGTCGGCGGGGAATCAGTGGAATGCAATGCGGTGCAATTTGCTTGGTGCATCTGTGTTTTAGGGGGAAAAGTATGGAACATCAAACAGTGAAGAAAGAGAGGCCTTAAACGGATAGATAGGTAGACAAGCGCGCTTGGCTCCAGGGATCATGACCGAAGCACACGAGCCGTTCCACCGTACCGTTCACAGGGTATGAGGGCCTCCATAAGCATTTAAAACAGAATGGAAAAAGCCGCTTCCAAGAAGAAGAAAAGACTCGTAACAAATACCACTGGGAAAGACACATGGCATCCCCCAATACATGAAAAACAAGAGGATGTTAACTATAAACCTCTGAGTAATTATTCCATCATCAATTTTTTAAGAGCATGAACATCGACTTTTTTTTTAATATCTAGTGGTGGCCACCATTGGCTTGCATAGCAGCCTCCGCATTCGCAGCAGCCATGGCTTTCGCGTCAGCCTCATGGATGACCGCCTGGATAATCTGCTGCTCCTCCGGATTGAGGATCTTGGTCAGGGTCTCGTAAAGTTGTGGTTGTTCCTGTTGAAGGTCTATCGCGCAGGAATTAGCCGGGTTCCCTTGGTCCAAGAAAGAGTCGGTCGGAAGACATACTCATCAAAACTTGTTTGAACATGCCGTATGGCTCGACCTTGTCCAAAGGTGTCTCTAGCAAGCTCTCTTCGTCTAGTTGATCATCGTCATCGTCGGCGAAGGAACCGAACTTCTGGGCCTGGAGTAAGAGTCAATATAAGATCTATCTAAGGATCTCAGAGAGAGCGAGGGAGTCGAGACTCACCTCTTGGTTCAGGAATTCGAGGTACTCTGCGCTCTCATCGGGAACGTCCCCGTCACCTGCTCCTTCGGCCTCATCCTGATCGGTCCACTCGACGTCATTTTCTTCGTATTCATCACCTTCCTCATCGAAAGTGAAATCCGACTCCCTGGTCGCTTCCTCTCGGTCTATGTAATGTTAGCGTTCTATGTTCTAACAGGGTTGGGAGAAACAACGTACGCTTTATGGCCGCTGGTAAAGTCTGGAAAAGCCTTGTCACGCCTTGCAACAGCCTGGGCCAGCCCGGCTGGACGCTCGCCGGAACATCGCTCGCTTTCAGGGTCAACAGCGAGCTGATGGCCGCGATAGAAAGCTTCTTGTCATGGACGCGCGTGAAGTTGTCAATGCTGGAGAACCAAGTGCTGAAGAACTTGTTCGTCCAGCCTCTGGATTCCAAGACCTGAAGGGCGAGTAGAGGGTTGTAGTAGATCGTATTGATGACCATCTCCATCAAGTGGATCCGGTAAGACTTGGTCTTTGCATCTCCGCTGTTGATGACGTTCATCGCCAGCTCGATGAACGTAGGGATGTACTGGTCGACGTGGCCGCGAAGGTTCAACATGACAGTCTCGGCGAGCTTGCAGCCACAAATTCTGTCCACGCCGCCCACTTTCTCGTCGCGGAAGATGTCTTCAACCATGCCCACAATGGCTCGAAGATAGGCCGGGTTTTGGATCAACATATCGGTACCATAGGACACGAAGTTGTCCAGCGCTGGCAGCATGTCTTAGTATAGCGTTAGTATGCTGCTATCCGCTGTCGGTAGATAAGAGCAGAGGGGACGGAACACCAACCTTCGAGATACAATTCGGCACCGGCTTTGAACGTCTTGTGGACGAGTTCAAAGGCCTGCCACATTGTCGGCGAAATCGACTTCGCGGCAAAAGTGCAGCTGTCGATGATCTCGAAAATCTCATTGTACAGGTCGTACAGCTTGTTCTCAAGAGTGATCGTGATAACCGGCATCAGGATGTTCTCGAGTTGCAGAAGCACATCCGGAGTGCTCTCGAGGGTAAGAATGAGGGTGCCGATGGTCTGGAGAACACCCAATGCCGTAATGCTCTTGTCGTCCAAGAAGTCGCCATATCCTTCCTCGTCACCCTTGGCGGCGTTCCGCTCCAAGAGTTCGCTGACGATGCGCATGTACGTATCGCGCAGCTGCTCGCTCAGCGCAACGGCGAACGGCGTGAGTTCAGTGGAGAACACCTCGACAAAGTCCTCCATGACATTTGCCAAAGCATCCACATCAACCTCGTTCGCGAGCTTGAGAAGCTGCTGCATGATCTGAGGGATGTTCTGCTGCATAGAGGTGCGGATGATATCGTGCCGGATGAGGGGCTGCAGAGCAAGTGACGCCTCAACCCTGACAGGCAGCGCAGGGTCCGTCATACACTCGAGAATGTTCCTGTAGACTATCATGAGGTTATTGGGATCCTTGAAATCCAACTGTTCGAACTTCTCCAAGGTATCGCAAGCACGAGCACGGAGGAAACCGTGAGGACTCCGGAATTCAGGGAAGACATGTCGGACGAAGAAGTATTCCACGTCTCCCGCAATCGGGCTCTTCTTGCCAAGGATGACCGATGCCAGCGAACCGATCATCCTCAGCGCACCTTCCTTCTCCCTTGGCGACTTCTGGTCGTCTGGGGCGGACTCATATTTGCTGACAATGCTGTTGACGAAACTAAGGACTGAAAACGTCTGTTTCTTCCGGTTCTTTGTGAGGGCCACCAAGAAGTTGGTGGCCGCCACGTCTGGAGCCGAAACTTCTTCGTAATAATTCAGCTTCCGGTGAAGATACTCGGATGGATCCGTTTCGAAGAGTTCGATGTCCTCGTCAGTGTGACACAGAAGCGGAAAGATGAAGTGGGCGATCAGGTTGTCCATGTGTGGCTTGAGATGATCCCACATCGCCTTTGGCTTGACGCACTCTTCAAGGAAGATGAGAGTGTAGGAAAGCGCCGGCTTGCTGAGCCACTGGCGCTTCGACACCCACTTTTCGATCTCCCGCAGATATCCCTTCAGGATCTCTGGCGCGAAGGTGGTGATGAAGCTCTTCGCATACTGTGTGTAATCGGGAGCGCTGGCCTTTGTAACCGTGGTAGGGTTGCCATATCTGAGAGAAGGCGCGTCAGTTTAAGTGTTCCAGCGTATTGCGCGACCCAGCTGGGACATCCAACGAACCTGATGAAAAGACGATTGAGGTTTGCATATGACCACTTCTTGCACTTCCACCAGTGGTTTAGCTCCCTTTCCTCCACATCCTCGACCATGGAATTCGCTGGAGGCGTCTTAGCGATGATCCGCAGGAACAACGTGCACCAGTCAACGGTCGCCTGATGGGTTTTCAAGTGCGGTGGAAGCTCAAACTAGTCTCACTGTCAGCTCCGCAGCTCGCATGTTCTTTCCGCTGTAACCCACATATATTGCGTGCTTATATGACTTGACAATGATGCGGAGCATCTCCGCCGCCTCCAAGCTCTCCTCATCGATGAGCTTCATGCCGATGTTGAGGAGCTGCGGGAACGAGTGCTCGACGATCTGGTTGAAATCGGTGCGGTTCTCCTCCGTCTTGAATCTGTATACGCGACAGATGGCCAACATGCACTGGAGACCAGCGTAGACCGAGTTGGCGTCATTTGTGCCCAGCAGCCGGAGCGTGAGGTCGAGAAACCCGGGCCACCGCTCGGGGAAGTCATGCTGGAGGATCTTCTGAAGGATGGGAACGAGTTGGGCGCGGACATTAGGAGGCGATGATGCGAGAACTGGGATCAGTCGTTCCCGGACCAAGGGGCGCTCCTCCTCAGGAACCGGCTTGCGGAGGGGCGAGTCTTCCACGGGTGCCCATCCCCGTGTGATGCGGTTCTTCAGGTACACACCGGCTGCACATCCATCGCGCTTGTCAGGAGATGTTCTGCTGCTTTCAAACGGCACGCCTGGGGAACAGGAGGGGGAGGGGGGTAAGAAACAGCGATGGCGGGGTCATCGTACCGGACAGCTGAACCGCGTTGTTCTGCTCCGCCTGCAGGATGTCAAGGAGCGCATTTATAAAGCCAGGTTGATTCTCCGCCTAGGTCGCAAGGATGATGGTGAGTAGAAAAAATCGACGTTGTGCGCGTGTGGCTCGAGCACGTACATATTTCAGGTCTATCTCCGCCTGGCGTCGAGTATCCGCATTTGTGTCGAGCGTGGACTGTATGCGGTCTCTCAGAGCTGCAACATCCATCTCGCACCTGCAACGGCCCCCAGTGCCGGAAAGCGAGTTTCAGAGAAAACTGCCCAACTCTACAATGGAGGGTCCTGAGCCGTGAGGTGGAGGGAGAGGGGGATTGGAAGATGTTTGATAGTGTGCGTGAGATTGGGGGAGTGCACAGATCCGCGCTTGGCAGGACGGATTTTGTTTTGTCGAGGTTTTTTTTTCATGCTTTGCCATAGTCCCTGCCTCAGGCAGCGGCCCAGGAACCGCCCACAAGCCACCCGTGCCCACGCCACAGCCCCTGGCACGGTGCTGGGCAAGACTTTGCCGCACCTCCGTCGTCTTGTGTCCCCTCTTCGTTGCTCCGTGTCCCACCTCCTTGGTGTTGGGATGTGTGGCAAGGCCCTTTGCAGGCCCGGGCGTCCTAGGCTGCCCCTGTTTTTGGCTGGTCTAGCGCCTAGGGACCGGTTCCAGGCAGACAGGCCCACGAAACACGCGTTCAGCCCAACCCTCGGTTGGTGCACTACCACTTATCGCATAGTACCGTAGGACACTCGCGCGCAAGGCTTTGAATAATTAAAAAAAATGAGAAACAGGCTGCTCTGGCGCCATATTTAGATATGCATAGATTATGATTTTCATGAATGTTGAGGTGGCCAGCTTTGGGGTTCTTAGGTTCTAGGGTTATTCACAGCCTAAAATGGAAAAGGCTGTTTTAGACACTCCCACCTCACTTCATAGGTGTAATGGGGAGAAATCCATGGGACTCGTAGATTGCCCTTCTATCGCTAATTCTATGGAGTGATACCGCTTCAGCCACTCTATCCCTCTTACCCTACATATACAGGGATGCCGCAAAAATAACGTCTCTCTTGATCATCTCCTGTGCCTGCTGCATCTTAGCGTATAGAGTCGGATCGCCCACCAGCTTGGCCGCGTTCTTCACTTCTCTGCAGGTCTCGTCCAGACGAGTGATCGTCCGTACAATCGTTCCTTCCATCACATCTGTCAGGTCCGTTATGCGGTTGAACGACATGCCCCTGGCCCATTCGTAGACAACCTCCACGAGGCTGAAGCGCGGCTTGCTGGCAAAGTCGTTGGCGTCGTCGCTAGACATGATAACCTGGTGCTGGATCTGGTAGTCGTTAACTCGGTCCGAGATCCTGATGATTGCCTCCTTGCCCTTTTCGAGTCGAGGAGTCAAGGTTGGCACGTGCTCCGTCTTCTCCTCGAACACAAAGGCCGACAGTAGCGCGACGATCTCCTCGGGCTCGTATTCCGCAAGGACGTTTTCAAGAATCAGCTCCGTCAGGACCAGTTCGTCCGCAGAGTGAATCTACCAAGACTGTTAGAGGAGCCCAGGATGGAATCCATGGAAACTTAGCCAGACTCACCTCACACGCCACTTTCCCTTTCAGCTGGACTCTACAATCCTCGTCGATAAAGCCCAGATCCTTCAACACTCGGATTCGCTGCTCGTAATCCGGGAGAAGTTGGAGATTTTGGTCGGACATCAGCTGCTTCAACTGCGAAATATTTTCCTTGAGCTGCCACTCATCATGTTGCATCTCGAACTATTGGGTGTCAGCACAGGAATGACTGGTTACATAGCTTAGTCCGGATTCGCAGCACTTACGTGTTTTAAGAAGTTCGGACAGCTTAGGCACTGACAGGACTGTGCGATGGCTGCTTGGACCTGCCGCTTATCGAGGATATCCCTGACTTGTAGTTCTTTGACCCGAGCCCAGTCCAGTTCATCCCAAACGGCACTCGTCCAGGATGAGCACAGCTTGGACAGCTCCTTATCCGCAAACTTGACCGCTTCTGTGGCTAGGTTTAGCGCGGCTCATCTGTTGCTGTAGTTGCTGCCTCACAGACCTTTCTTGATATTTAGATACCATATCGGTCCTCCTATCTTCACCATCGTGTTGGTGACGCATTCGACGTCCGCAAGCGGTATCCTACACGTCTTTAGAGTCATATCGGCTGACCGAGTCGGGAGAGGCCTAAATAAATGCCGATACGCTGGAAGGAAAGGAAGGATATCGCTTTGGTCCCGCTTGGTGCTCAGTGAGCCGATTTCGAGAACTTGGATATTAGGGGTCGCGTTCGCTCCTCCAACACCTTCACGGACGATGATGCCAGCTGTTCGAATACCATCCTACGCCCCATTAGTAAAGCTCATGGATGCTATCGTCAGGAGATTTTACCTTTCGGTACACAACAAGCCGCTTGGGCATGAACAGACGTCTTCCTACGGGTGAAGAGAGGAGCCCGATATGGAGCTCGGAAGTCAGCCTTTGATACTCGACAGCTGCTTGGTGACAAGTTGCGAGATCCACGTCGCATATGCTGCAAGGCTCGCGCTTGATCTTGGCGAGGGTAGCCTCTGAAAGCTGAACTTGCTTTTCGTGCTCTGGCAGCAGCGCTTGTGTGGCATTTTCGCTAAAACTGCGTTTAATCATTTCCTCTATTTTGAGAGCTTCCACGCGCAGAAGGTTCAAGATCATGTTGTAGGTCAACCTGAACTGCGAGCGGAGCTTCGTCGGGTCTCCAAGGATCATTCGCCTCAAGGCACCTGCTGGAGGCGCCTCGTCTCGACCAATGGCGACGATAATAACGTATCCGACGGTATCAAGGCCTCTTCGCCCAGCTCGCCCGGCCATCTGAGTGTATTCACCAGGCAGGAGATCTCTAAAGCCTCTTCCGTCATGTTTGCGGAATCCAGAAAACACGACCGTTCGAGTCGGCAGGTTAAGTCCCATCGCGAACGTCTCCGTAGCAAAAAGAACCTTGACCAACGTCTTTGCGAAGAGAATTTCAACAATCTCCTTCATGATAGGCAAGAGTCCTCCGTGATGAACAGCGATACCCCTGCTCAGAAGCTCCCGAACGCGAAGAATTTGAGGGAGCACCCTGTCCTCCGGCTTCAGGCGGGCTAGAGACTTCTCAATGATCATATGTATGGTGCTCTTCTCCGAAGCCGTGCAAAAGTCCTGGTTGGATAGCGAGTCGGCATTCTCCTCGCATCTCTTCTTAGAGAAGACGAATATGCATGCTGGCAACAGATTCTCCTTTCGGAGATGCTGAACGAGATGGACCCATACAGTCCGATCCTGCGCAGCAGTAGTTCTTCCACCTCCACGGCCAGTACGGGCAATGTTCCCAACTCCTCGAGTGGCGGGTTGTCCTCTGCCTCTCTGCGGCGGCGCACCACCGCGTTGGGTTCCGCCACGCTGTGGCCCTCCATGAGGTGCTTGCCCTCGTCCTCTTCCTTGAGGACCGCCTCTCTGACTCGCTTGAGCTTGAGCTTGAGCCTGTGCCTCAGCCGCTTTCTGAGCCTTGATTTTATCTCTACCAGACAAAATATCATCCGCCTCCTTCCAGCCTTTTTCGAGAAACCGCTTGTTCGAGTCAACTATCTTGTGCATGCCTTTGCCCGCCCAAAGGTAGTGCTCGAGTGGAACAGGGCGCTTCGCAGTTGAAATAACGTATATATCCTTCTTCTTTGTGCGGCCTACCCACGATGCGAATTCGTAGGTATTCGGGACCGTGGCAGACAGAAGGATCAGTGTAACGTGCTCTGGGAGCATGATAATCACCTCCTCCCAGACCACGCCTCGTTCCATATCGTTGACATAGTGAACTTCATCGAAGATCACAAACTCAACGTCTCTAATCAGGTCGGCTCCCCTATACAGCATACTCCGAAGGATCTCCGTGGTCATGATCAGGCAACTTGCCTCGGGATTTATCTGGACATCACCCGTCAGAATTCCGACATCCTCAAACGTGTTTCGGAAATCTCGGAATTTCTGATTGCTCAGGGCCTTGATAGGAGACGTATAAATAGCCTTCGTCATATGCTTGGCGGCCAACGCTATAGCATACTCCGCCACGACGGTCTTTCCGGCGGATGTATGCGCTGCGACAAAGACTGAATCTCCATTCTCAAGGTGATATATGGCCTCTTTCTGGAAGGTATCCAGTTCAAAAGGCCACTCTCTGGCCATATCTGGAACAAGCTCATGGAAATTCGGGATCTCTTTGTTGACATCGACGACATGTGCCCATTCCTTGCCGCCCTTCTTTGCCGCTGCCGGAAGTAGCTGGCCGCGTGGCTCGAGAGCCGGGAATTCCACAGGAAGCAGAGAGTCGATGTCTTCCTCCTCTTCCTCGCTGACCTCTTCCTCTTCCTCAGGCTCGACGTGAGCGGGCTTCTCGCCTGCTTCAGGGCGAATAGCGGCTTCCTCCTGCTCAAGCGTATCCTCTACTTCCCGGTCATCTTCTTCGGCCTCCTTGGATTTGGCCTTCTCGAACTTCAGACCCCTGGAGAATCCTGGAGGGATCTGCAAGAGGCCATCATCGGTACCGAAGTTGATAATCCGATCGAGCCCAGACTGCTTGCCCCCAGGTCTCTGCTGCTCTGGCGCGGGCGCGCCTGATTCCATCTCCGCAATAGCTTCGACGCCATCCAGCCCACCCGGCGCAAAAGGGAAGAATCCCGCAGCCCCTCTGACGAAGTCTGCACGCCCTGCCGGTCGTCGGAGTAAGGAGGTCGAGTTCTTTGCAGTTGCACTGCCAGCAGGGACGGTGACCTCATGGTAGCCCGTGACCCGTCCTTCCAGTCCCTCACGTGTGAAGCGGATGATGGTACGGGTCTGAGTGGGAGCTATCTCAAAGAGATCTGTATAGTTCGTTGGGACGTCCCATCTCCTAGAAACGACGTTAGTGATTCATTTATTCAAGCGAATAAAGGAAAGAGACAGAAGTGGCAGAAGATAGGTCGTCTCCGTTCGCAGCGGCGAAAGATAGTAGTCATTCCCAAGCGTCTTTTCCATTACACATTATTCAAGCAGAAAAGCTCTCGGATATGAGCTGTCAAAACCAGAGAAAGTGGATGTAAAATCACAAACTCATATAATAAATAAGAAGTAAAGAGCTGGAACTAACCTCTGCAGTCGATTCAGCCATTCCGGACTGAATCGCGGCGACGGTGTCAAAAACTCGCGCTCCAGCTCCGCTTTCAGATCTTCAACATCCTGACGAGCCCTCTTGCGTGGTCTCGGCTCCTCCTGACTTCCTCTTTCCTCCTCTTCAATTCGAGCATCGATATCGAGGGCGTCGAAACCGTCGATATCCAGTCGAAGTTGCGCGAAGGCCGCGCTGAGCGTGTCGGCTGTCATGCCTGGGGGTGGGGCGGAATGCTATACTTGGACACGTTATCGAGTCTCGAATGCAAAAACGGCAAAAAGAGGCCGCACTACGTTTTCAGTATGCAGTCACTGTCTCACTATTATTATCCTGTTGTGGCGGGCTGATGCAACGATCGACTGCCCGCACTGCGTGCTTGGCCCGACTGTGATGTATTATTAGCGCGGTCGCGAAGTCGAAAAGGTGATCAGCGCCAAACGTCGGTTAACTGGCTCCCATCGAAAACCGGCAGCGTCGACTGGCATCAACAGTAACTAAGCTGTGGAGCAAGAAGTGTGAATGATAGAGATAGTGACTCTATGTCGTTATATATACGGTGGCAACATGAGGCGGGGATGTCCTTCCAACTCCGCACACAGATTTCGAGGTTGTCGGGCAGTTCTGACAAAGTCGTGGGGAGTCCGGACAACGGTCGCTAACTGTCCAAACATGAAATAGAAGTTGGCGGCAGTAAATCAGTAATTTGCAATGCTCTCTCCTTTCGGATTATTGGACAACATTACTTGCATCTTCTTGGTTTCATTGTTGACAAACTCGGAACTCCGGTGGCCGAGGAGCTGTCTCTACTTGGATCTGCTGTATTCATAAACTACGCAACCGCGGCCTACCACGAGATGTACTGTGAACTACCGTAAACACGATCGAGAGTATATACTGTGGAGATCAATCTAATTTGAGGACAACGCCTATTCCATAGAAAGAAGACCAAAGAAATCTGTGAGGTGACCTATGTGTACAAGACTTTTTTCAAAAAAAAATTAAAGATTCCCAGTAGAAATTCTCGATTACTGCCGAAGAAATCCAAAAACGCCGTCAGAAATACACATTCAAAGAGAAATGAGGAAGAGCTAGTGACACAATCCCTTGCAAAAAGCACGCGAAAAAAGAGACGCCCAAATGCAGAAATTTGATAAGTGGTATCGTCAAAAGCTTTCACTGAGCCTTGCAAGGTGCGTTACCCGTCGCCAAAAGATGAACCAGTAAGTATAGAGATGCAATGATGAGGGAGACAAACGAGGCCGTTCCATCCTTAGAAAAAAGATAACCCTCGGTATGTCGTGTTCCGAGACGAGGTATAGGTCTCTCAAACCCGCATATGCTTAACGATATGAAAACACTGGAAAGGTCTTCCGATCCTGGACATTGATCTGGTACTCGAAGATACCATCCACAGTACCAATATACCTAGAAATGCGGTTAGTCAACAGACTTGATCATCAGAGGAATGTAATGCTTACAATGTTCTCCCGTCCGCACCCCAACCAACACCAGCCGTTCCCCCTGGCTCTTGATCTCTGTGCGCATGTCCAAGGTTACGGTCTGGAAGGTCATTCAGGATGCTTCTGATCCATCTAGGCGATCGGGTCTGCTCAAAGCCCAGGAGTTGCTGTCGATACCGTTGATCCCATTGGCTGGCTCGAGCATGTGCCTCGTTGACCATCTGACGCTGTCGCCGAAGGCGTTCAGCAGCCACGTTTGCCCGCAACTCCGCATTCAGCATGCGTGGCGCGTCGTATCTATTCTCCGAGGCAGCGTCTGGCCGTTCCCAACGTCGTGGAATTGAGCTCGACCGCTGTGATCTCTGGCGGGTACCAGATGAGGCACCTTCTGCCGCCGGCAAGGAGGGATCAACGGACGTGCGCGCGCGACTGATGGTCTCATGTGAACGGTTTTCTGCGCTAGCTTCGTTACCCATCTCGCTGGAGTCATTTGCTGGAAGTGTGCCCGAGTCAGCTGCACGGGATGCGGTCTCCGAAGGAGTGGGTTGTATGTCTGCTGGTGAAGCAGTCCAGGTTAGCGTAATTGTCGGCCGCAATTCGAAAGTGGAACTGCCAGTCTCCGATGTCTGATTAGTCGTCCCCTGACGCCTCTGGTGCAGGTTTCGATCGGTGGTATTCGTTCGCCCCAAATAGCTCTCACGGATAAATTCTTGAAGTGCATCACTGTAGCGGAAAGGAGAAACGGGACGAGAGGATCGATTCGTTCCTTCTGTGGAACCTTGAGCTCGCGAGCGCGATCTAGAGCGTGTATGAATGTTCACCCTCAGCGGACGCTCATTTAACCCTTCCTCAAGGCGCGACGTCCACCGTGCCGTGTTCAAAAACTCTATGATCTGTCTCTCCCTCTCGGTAAGATCTTGTATTAGGCTCTCACGTAGTGACTGACGATCCGAGCTCTCCGCGTTCGGGTCATTTGATGACCCTTCTATGATATCGAGCATTGCCCGCTGCATGGCATCCATATCGTCGCCTGACCGAGGAAAATTACCACCCTCGAAATCTGAGCCTGATTCTCCAGAGGCGCTTGAGCTGGTAATATTCTCTGTGCGAACTTCCTGCAAACCGGGCTCGTTCATATCAAGCGTCAAAATTTGTCTTCGCGAAAACGCCTGACGGACATCCGCGACCCCGGCCCTGCCGTGGTCTTCAATCCAAACTAGAAGATCCCACGGTTCTGGAGAGAAAGTCATGCATCGCACCGCGCCGCCTTCGAAATAGGATCTGGAAGATCGAAACAGACACACTGTTGGATCTTGGTATTGTTCATCAGTCGATTCACGAATGGTCTTGACATCGAATATGGTGATGATCCCCGACTGTGAGCCAACAGCACAAAGATGACTGGAAGGGGAGAAAGCAATAGTGAAGCAGCACCCATCGTCGAACCGCGGGCTAATCTCTAGTTCGATGCAACGGAGCAGCTTCCAATCCCATCCTGTTAGCTTCTTGCCAGTCTCGGTGAAGGCGACGGCGGTTCCCGGATTGCGTTTGATCCCATAGAAATAAGCTCGGTTCTCATCTCCTACCGCGGCAAGGACCTTGGAGTCGGGGGAGATGATGGCGTAGTTCATGCAGGTTCGGTGATGTATAACCTCGAGGACCTTCGAACGGGTCAATGAATAGACAGTAACCGTCCTGTCGTTATTGCTATCCAGGATAGTTAGTATCTGACGTGAACAGCTGCTGTCAACAGCAAAGTCCGCACCTGAGGATTGCAACATCTTCATCCGCCAAACTCGCGCCATCGCCCGGTAAGCGGTGGATGGTCACAGAGTTGACGATACTGCCTCCGAATCTGTGGATCTGGACTTCTGGTAGCTGTCTTCGGCTCGAGCTACGCGCTGTGCCTAGCTCATCGCTCGGTGCCCAAGGCGACGGATCCCTTGACGCTGGCTCAAGATCGATAGGCAAAGCACTGTCCACGTCTGCCCTCCGGGGACCCGAAGTGTCGTGGCGCACGCGCTCTCCACGGTCCGCAATTCTGATGAAGGCGCATTCACCATTGTCTGATCCCCCGACACCGATCCATCCATAGCCAGCGGCAAGGCATTTCGGCTCAAACGGTATAAGCGCTAGACTCTCGCGCTTCTGCGCTGAGATGTGAATCGCGTATATGACTCTGTCGACAGCTACATAGATCCTGTCTGGGTCGGCGGTACTAATATAGTGGCGAAGCTGTTGGTGGCTATATGCCGATTGATTTGCGTCAATACCTCCGTCGCTCTGGCACAGCAGGGGAAAAAGGGAGATACTGACAAATTCGGGATCTTAAATGGAAAGAAGCGTCGCTTTGTAGGGAGGATCAGAGAATCAGTAGGACGATGCCTAAAACACAAAGGGGTGGGAAAGCGTCAGCAGGTGTACAACACGAAAGCATGCAGAGTGGTCGGAGGACTAACAGGAGTGCCGAGTCAAATGTCATGGTCAACAGCGCCTTCAGCGCGGATGCAACATTGTTAAGATGATTAAAGGGACGTGCGGAATATACAAACGAGAACTACAGAGGCAGCAGAGGACGTGCGTGGATAAGGAACTGATGGTGAAAGGGGAATGAAGGCTGCTGGAGTCGGTCTGCTTGTCGCGCTGCTCCGGACGGTCAAGTGAGGCCGGGCCTTGGTGAGCAGGCCATGACGGCAGAACGTCCCAGGGAGGCAACTTGTCAGGGCGATACACCGATACCGCGCAGCGGTCCCGCGCATACCGGCGGCAAATACCAGAGGCTTACCGTACCGTACCGAACCTGGCCGCGGGCGGTGCTACGGCGGCCAACAGCGGCCAGATGCACACTGTTCCACCGACTTCGACGAACCGGCGCTAAAAATGAAATTTTGACTGACTTCATCGTCTTCCTCTCTTCCTCTGCATCTCTCACTCCAAACGACATCTATCATCTCCCTCTTCCATCCTTTACCTCCTTCTCTTCCCTGCTTCCTTCCTTCACGCGGATACGGCAGGAGACTCCTTTGTTTGTCTATTGGTCCTTTTAATCCTTTCACAATGCTGTCCTCCCGTATCTCCCGCGGGGTAAGTTCTTCCCGATCCGAAAAGCCTTGTGTCGCAGGTTGAGCGTCAAACTGACCCTTTTTTTTGCTTTCCCAGCTTCCGCGCAATGTCATTTCCCTCACTCGTTCGCCTGCCTTCAGAGTCCCCGGTGCATCCTTCCGGAGATGGAACTCGACCGAGGGTGGTGAAGAGAAGGTGAAGGGCCATGTCATCGGTATCGATCTGGGTAAGTAACAAAAAGATTTTCCTCCCTTCTGGACCTGGACTAATGACCTAACTTCAGGTACCACCAACTCCGCCGTCGCTGTGATGGAGGGAAAGAACCCCAGAATTATTGAGAACGCTGAAGGTATGTGAAAAATTTTTAGCTTCCAGACTCCAGAGCCTCAACAGCATGCTATATATGCTTGTTGACCGTCGGGTGATTCTTGATTCGATCTGCTGACATTTTCTTTTTCTACAGGTGCACGAACGACGCCATCGGTCGTTGCATTCACTCAGGATGGCGAGAGGTTGGTCGGTATCGCCGCCAAGCGCCAGGCGGTCGTGAACCCGGAGAACACTCTGTTCGCCACGAAGCGTCTCATCGGACGCAAGTACACCGACCCTGAGGTTCAGCGTGATCTGAAGGAGGTCCCCTACAAGATCGTTCAGCACACCAACGGTGATGCCTGGGTTGAGGCGCGCGGTCAGAAGTACTCGCCGGCTCAGATTGGTGGTTTCATCCTGCAGAAGATGAAGGAGACCGCTGAGAACTACCTGGGCAAGCCGGTCAAGAACGGTGTCGTCACTGTTCCTGCCTATTTCAACGACTCGCAGCGTCAGGCCACCAAGGACGCCGGTCAGATTGCGGGTCTCAACGTCCTCCGAGTTGTCAACGAGCCTACTGCTGCTGCTCTGGCCTACGGTCTTGAGAAGGAGAGCGACCGTGTGATTGCTGTTTACGACCTGGGTGGTGGTACCTTCGATATCTCCATCCTTGAGATCCAGAAGGGAGTCTTCGAGGTCAAGTCCACCAACGGTGACACTCACCTGGGTGGTGAGGACTTTGATATCAGCCTGGTCCGCCACATCGTCCAGAACTTCAAGAAGGAATCTGGCATTGACCTCTCCAACGACCGCATGGCCATCCAGCGTATCCGTGAGGCGGCCGAGAAGGCCAAGATTGAGCTTTCTTCGTCGCTCCAGACCGAGATCAACCTGCCCTTCATCACTGCTGACGCCTCTGGTGCCAAGCACATCAACATGAAGCTGACCCGTGCTCAGCTGGAGGCTCTGGTTGAGCCTCTCATCAACCGTACCTACGAGCCTGTCCGCAAGGCCTTGAAGGACGCCAACCTTCAGGCCAAGGATATCCAGGATGTCATCTTGGTTGGTGGTATGACCCGTATGCCAAAGGTCGGCGAGTCGGTCAAGAACATGTTCGGTCGTGAGCCGGCCAAGTCCGTTAACCCGGATGAGGCCGTTGCCATTGGTGCTGCCATCCAGGGTGCTGTCCTTGCCGGTGAGGTTACCGACGTCCTGCTGCTTGACGTTACCCCTCTGTCTCTCGGTATCGAGACCCTGGGTGGTGTCTTCACCCGTCTCATCAACCGCAACACTACGATCCCTACGAAGAAGTCCCAGACCTTCTCTACCGCCGCCGACTTCCAGACGGCTGTGGAGATCAAGGTCTACCAGGGTGAGCGTGAGCTCGTGAAGGACAACAAGCTGCTTGGAAACTTCCAGCTTGTTGGCATCCCCCCAGCTCACCGTGGTGTCCCTCAGATCGAGGTCACCTTCGACATTGACGCCGACTCTATTGTCCACGTGCACGCTAAGGACAAGTCTACCGGCAAGGACCAGTCCATCACCATCGCTTCCGGTTCCGGTCTTTCTGAGGCTGAGATCCAGGCCATGGTTGAGGACGCTGAGAAGTACGGTGAGCAAGACAGGGCGCGCAAGGCTGCCATCGAGGCTGCCAACCGTGCCGACAGCGTCCTGAATGACACCGAGAAGGCTCTTAAGGAGTTCGAGGACCGCCTGGACAAGACCGAGGCCGACCAGATCCGCGAGAAGATCGCGAGCCTTCGTGAATTCGTCGCCAAGAACCAGTCTGGCGAGATCGCCGCTACTGCTGAGGAGCTGAAGCAGAAGACCGACGAGCTCCAGACTGCCAGCCTGACCCTCTTCGACAAGATGCACAGGGCTCGCCAGGAGGGCAGCCAGCAGGCTGGTGACTCTGCCCAGCAGGGTGGTGAGGGAGAGAAGAAGGCTTAAATGAACTGAGCGGATCCGTCCGGATCTTGAAAAGCCGTCTTTCCCCTTGTATTTCTCATGTATTTTTGCACTAGAGTTTTCTCCATTCCTCGTTCCTCTGTCTTGTCGCACGCATGATCTGTACACATACTGTGCTGGTTCCCCTTTGGGCGCTTTTGTCTTGGGTGTGTCGGTGTTTTATTATGCGCTTCGACGTTCTCAACTTGTCTTGATGTTTCCGGTGTGGTCAGCGCCCTTCACGATGCAGGGCAAAAAAAAGGATATGCCGGATGGGTGAATGTCTACCATGTAACTAATGACACATACGGCCGCGAACCACCAAAGAAGTGGCCTGGCCATGGGGCATGTGATGATAGAAAATATAAGAAAATTCTCCTCTCGACCAACACAGGCTCACATAAGCTCTCCTAGAACCAAAGCAAAGGTCTGAAACAGCGCCTTGCATGCGTGTGGTTTCTCAAAAGTAGCAGTAGCGACGGGTCGTGATTATGCGTCAATGGGATGCATATTATTATTGGGATTGCACTATACATACACAGTGAGACTATGTCACTGTATACGGCTGACGTGTGCGTCGATTAGAAAATTCTCTGCTGCCCATTGGCGTTGGCCACAGTTCACTAGTTTGTCATACGTGCTGATTAACTTTTAGTTGTAAAAAATGTGATTAACGGCAGCGGCGGGCGAATCAGCGGCTGGGCGCGATACGCCATCAGATACTAAAAGCCCGCCATCCACAGACTTTGTTGATATGGCCCCGTGGCCGGGCGAATAGACTAGTCAGCCACTGTTGGCACCAAGCGCCATCGCTTCAAAAATCAGAGACAGTGGCATGGTCCTTTGACTATTATCTTTATCCGCCAGCGCTGCTGTTGAAGGGGGGTAAGGGCATGAAACAGGATTCTGAGGAATTGCCGGGCCCGGGATTCGTCGGTCCGGTCGCAATTTGCGTTGCGGGTGAGCAGGGAAAAGAGGCCGGCGGCCATAATAAAACCATGATATTATGACAGTCGCTTTAATAATTTCTTTATCGGCAACGCACAGCGCCGCCCCAATCCCCACAGCAGTCTGAACTGAGTTTGAAAGTCACCAAGGCACAGCAAGACCAGGGCAATTTGGGAAAATGGAGGGGTCCGGCTATCTCCAGCGCCAGCCAGTTGGATGTCTTGCTCACTTGCCTGATGGAGATGGCCGCACCGTGGCAAGAACTGGGAGAGTTGAGAACTGGAGACCAAGACGCGCCGGGCTCTCCTGACGTCCAGAATCAATAATCAGCAATAATAAATTAGATTCGGATAACTAACCGACTCGCGACGAGCAGCCTGCCATTCGCTGATCACACTGCGCTTTCCAAGGAATTCCATTATTCACATTCCCCACCTCTTGCTTTTTTTTCCCCTTCCTGTGGCTCCATTTTGTTTGTAGTCAGGGTTGATGCAACCCAGTCCTGCACCACATACCCCGTACGGCAAGTACATTGACTTCGCAGCTATCTAGGCGCCTTATAGTCTCATCGGTGCCACAATAATCACTCGATTCTGCCTGTGCCAATCATGGACATCAGCTCAAAACAAGACGAAGGGGACACATAGCTCATTTTCTTTTTTATCAGTAGTGGGGTGTGACAAAGCAGATCCTCTTTTTAAAGCACAGCACTGAAGTCTGTTTTGCTGTCAAGCACCCGAGTCACCTCAAAGTGTCTTGAGACTTTCCTTCTTTGAATCCTGACCCCAGAACTACACCTGGCTCTGCAGCTAGTGCAGTGACAGTGCGGATCGCATTCATGGACTGTTGGTTACCTTGGTCCCAGGTCGCCGCAACGTCAAACGGGAATCAGTCGTGGACACATCTTGTTTTTACTAGGGCCTTGAAGTTCCTTCTTTTTCTCTTCCCCCTCTTCTTTTCTCTGTCCCTGGTCTCCCTCAGATCTACAGTATCGGACAGGATCGAGTCCTTGTCCTTGTGCCACACTTTCTCTAGAAACAATCAACGTCGGGTCACGCTTGATTTCGGTTTCTTTTTCCGACTGCATCTAACGTTCCAAGGACATCATTGACAGTAAGTTCATCAACACATTTTTTTTCTTCCTCGCGGGACTGCCATGTATCACCTTTATGGCGTGATTGCATAATTTCTTTTCTATGTCTGGACGCACACCTTCCTCAGTTAATTCTAGTGCACCCCTCTACATCCTCAATGCAAGGTCACTCCCAAGATATACCTGGCAGTTCTCTCCTTTTTCAATATCGTTAGAAATATATCCGAGGGCAATCACTAAGTGTCTGGAATCATAGTCTCTCATCCGTCATGACGGCCGCTGCTGCGTCCGTTGCCCCATCTGTCTCTGACAATGGCCTCAACGGCGTATCTCATGGTCATGTTACAATGAACATGCCACGTTTCCATCCAATCGCAGTGAACCCTAACACATCAGGGCCTCCTCCAGATCAAATGGTCCAAGGTCAATACCGTCCCTATCCTATGATGGAACACGGACCACCACCTGGGTCTCCGTCAGTCCTCGCCCAGCTGGAGCAGATCGAGGCCCGTCTGCGACAGTTGGAACAGGAAGACGCTGCGCGCATGGCTGCTCGCAGTCAGCAACTCGCAATCCGCAAGCGGGAGGATGAAGAGTTTCGTAGAATCACCGAATGTGCCGAAGCTGAGGAAGAGGTAAGACCCTCCGAACTCTGTCCAAGGTACACGCTAATACTTCTTTCGATAGGAATTACGCAGGCAAAGGAAAAGGCTGAAGCGGGAGTCTATGGGACTCACTTATGATCCGTCAATGGATTCCCCTCCTCGTGCTCTATCACATCGTCGTTTGTCAGAGACGAACGCAGCTACCACTCTAGCTTTTTTCAAACAGCAGAGTGCTCCAGAACCTCTCTCAGCACCACCAGCTCCTCCGCCTCCTCCTGCTCCAGCTCCTGCTCCTGTTGCTGCCATTAATGATGCGAGCAGCGGTGCCGCTATCAGGCGGAAGCAAAAGTACACCATCAAGAACGTGGAGGCTTGGGGCGAACGCCATGGACGGCCAGCGACCCATGATCCTGCCGGTCGTGCTCTGTGGAAGCGACCCTCAGATGGTGCTCTGGTGTATCTCACTTGTCCTGCGCCAGGGTGCAGAAAGTCCGACTTTCTCACACTCCACGGTTTCATGTGCCATCTCACAAAGAAGCACAAGGACAGGAGTCTTGGAAGCCAGTCCCGAGCCTTGGAGCTGTGCGGCATTGTGTATGATCCGAATGCTCCTCTTCCCCACACCTCCGGCGTCAATCGAGCCTCCACAGAAGATAGCCGCGTGGGAGAAGGTTATCAACAGGAGCCGGAGTATTCTTCCAACTCGGAGGATGAGGATAGTCAGGAGAGTCCATATCCTATCAAGAAGGAGGAGCAAATGGACAAGGCCCAGACCACCCAACAGGGATTCCCGAGTCCAAGGGTACACATGGAGCCATCTCCACCGACAAACAGCTCGACCAGGCAGACCATCTCGGCCATCATTGATGCCAATCCCGAGCCCGAGTCTCGGGAAACCGCTCACCCTCCTGCAGAAGTATCGAAGGTCGAAGCTCAGACTGCTTCTGTGAATGGAACGTCGCAACCCACTGGGCCCCATGAGTCAAGCAAGGAGGATGATCCTAAAGACTCCACAGGACCAGCTACCACTGAGTAGTTTCATCTCCTGCCTCTTCTCTCTTGATGCCACAAGTCCTGTATTTCTCTTTCTCATTCTCTCTCATGACCGTTATTCTCTCACTTATTGATCATGCCATTTGCATGTCATTTTTTTTCTCTCATAATACCCCCTTCATGTATCATGGGCGGCCTTTTGTTTGCAGTTAAATTTCGCTTCAACGGGCATCGTCACTCTGATTGATTCGTTGACTGCATCGCATATTACGTCGCATGTTCCTTTCTGATGTATCATTTCTCCCCGTTCCATGTATGCTGGTGGCGCGGCTATCTTCCTTCCCGCTTATTATTCACTTCTCCCGCCTCATTCCTTTTTCCCCCCACCCGTCTGTATCATTACATACGCATAAGTATCCGCACCTGCTTGTGCTTGTGTGTTTTGTGAGCTGGCTAGGGTGCATTTGCGTCATGTTTTTTTTATTTTATTTACGTTTGATACTTTTGTCTTTTTTTTCTTCTTTGAATGTTTCTCACTACTATTGCCTACATGTTACTCCTCATCTTGTCTTGACGCGGCATGCTATGCGGATATTTTTTTTCTTTCTTTCTTTTCCTCCTCTTTCTTCTTATCGGCATGTTTTTTTGACGCTAGCGATGGTTTTCAGAAGAGACAATTTGAAATGGAAATGGCAATGGATGTGGTAATCGAGGTTTTTTTTATTTTTTTTAAATAACTTGAGCTGTTATGCCTGTTGCAAGAATGACATTTGACAATAATATTGCTACAGTATTGCCCGGACTGGACGGGATACATGCAGTCTTCACTTAGGTAATAGAGATATCTACATATATGATGGGAATCCATTTTAAAGTAAATGCACTGGGCTTTTCTTTCCTGGATTACCTTCCTTCCTCCATCTGAAATACTCTCGATCGATCATGGAGGTAGGTTGCTCGAGGTCATTGAATCATGATCGACCCTCTTCTCTCTCAACACAAGCACATGCACGACATACCCCGTCCCCAACCTCAGCTTCTCCCCCAGCACCTCGTCCCTCACGCGCCAGACGCGGAACTCGGCGATGGCCGCGCGCAGCCACGCCTCGAAGACGTCCGGCGACCGCTGCTGCTGCGCGATAACGCAGACCGTGGGGTTCTGCGTCTCCGGCTGCGTCTCCTGCTGCTGCTGCTGCGGCGGCCGCCGCCGCCGCAGGCGGCAGATGTCGGCGCAGGTGCGGACGAAGGCGGGGACGAGGGCCTCGTTGTAGATGCAGTCGCAGGAGATGAGCACGTCGAAGCCGGTGAAGTCATTCGCGTCTTTGTCTTTGTCTTTGTCCTTGGTCTCTTCTTCGACCGATACGGCCTGTTTGAGCGTCGAGGGCACGTCGTCGAGTTCCCAGTCGAGGGGTGTGAATGTGATGTTGTAGTTAGACGGTCTCGTGAGGCTCTCGCGATCAGCGTCGCTGTTGCTGTTGTTTCTCCCGCCACGTCTGCCCCCGCGCTGCTGCTGCTGCTGCTTCCTGTGTTGACGATTGGAATCGTGGTGCCGCGACTGATGACGATACGCCGCCGCGGCGTTCGCATCCAGATTCTCCCGCAGCAGCCGATGCACGTACTCCTGGTCCGTGAGGACGTAGCGGCCCACGGACGGGGCCAGGGCCAGGGCGACGAGGCCCGAGATGCCGCAGCCGAGCTCGACGACGGTCGAGGAGGGCGTGAGGATGGAGGAGGTCCAGAGGGGATTGGGATTGTTGCAATTTGACTTTGATGAGATCCATTCCGCGAAGAGGGGGGTGATCTTCCAGAGGACTGTTGTGTATGATGATTAGCAATGCTGTTTCGTGTAGAGAGAGGTGTTTCGTATAGCTCTCAGAGGGATGGAGGGCTCAAGGAGGGAGGGAGGGGGGTCAATGCTCCAGCCTTCCAATGTCAGGTCTCACTGAGGACTGGCTGGATGCCACCAGTTGACTTCCATGCGGTCCATGCCCATAGCCCATAGCCATGGCCATGGCTCATGTCGATCCGCCAAGTCCCAGGCAGACTGTGTGTGGAATGAACGCGAGTCATGGGATGGGAACGGACCGAGAATGGCAAGTAGATCGGCGGGGAAGGTTGGTTAGGACTGGGGACTAAGACCAGGAGAAGATCAGTACGTACCTGCACCGGTGGTGCCCCCCGCACGCGAGGACGACAGCAGCGTGGGGGACTGGTGGATGGCGAAGTCGCGGTCGCCGACGGTCACGTCGAGCGTGGTGGCGTGCGGGTCGACGAAGCCCAGGTTTGCCGAGGGGATGTCTTGGGAGAAGAGCAGGAAGGATTCTATGTGTCGTTTTCATATGTTTTTAGTTTAGTCTTTTCTACATGTTTCTCTTTCTTTGTCTTTCCCATGGGTGCTACGTACCTAGAAAATATGTGCTGCTGTTGGTATCAAGCTCTCACGTAGATGAAAGTGAAAGAAACCAGAAAGGAATCAACCAGACATACCCTCCTCGACATCCTCGACCTCGTGGCCGATGGCCGCGAGGAACTCGTCAACCTTCATGATATTATTCGAACCTTACCGTGTAACGATAGCGACCTGAGAGGCGGTGCGGGTGCTCTTGGCGACGTTCATTATGATTCTGACTCTGATCTATATATAAACTGTATCTGTATCTGTATCTGTATGCTCTATGACGTGGAAGTCAACGCATGAATAGGATAAAGAAGCGCAGCAATTTGGAAGAAGCCCTAGAAAAGAAAAAGAAACAAAGCCGGCACAGCCTGAACGAAAGGGCAGATAGATACTGCGCCTCTGCTTGGCAGCAAGGGTCTCCGACAGACCCTGGATAGCGGGAATTTGATCTTTGCTTCTCCTTCTGGCAGGCAGAGAAAGTTACTCCGCACTGTGTGCTCGGTCGAGCGCGAACGGGCCTCAGGGTGTATGGAAGGATCCGACGACGGCGTGTTGGGCTTTGGCCCCAACAAAACCGCGGTTGCCGTATCGAGCGTACAGGCCTGACGAGCGACACGAACGGCGATCCGATCCCTGCACTCCGCACCCGGCTCTCCGTCCCTGACTACGGTCACCCGTGCCTGTCTACGTACGGGATATGGACGCAGTACTTGTGTAGTTTTTTTCGTGTTTCAGCGATCGACCGTCCCTGGCATGGCAGACCGGGCTCGCCGCATCGGGGTGACCGGTTACGGCCCCGAAACGAGCTTCCGCAGCCGGTCCGGGGCAAGCTGCGGAGCTGCGGCCCAATGAGCCGCGGCGCCGCAAGCTCCAGCAGAGCGAGCGCGGCGAGGCAGAGAGACCGCGATGATGGCTGCTCAGCGACTCTGCAGGACAGCTGTCGGCCTGGATAGTCGCTGATCTTCTGCAGCATCGCATCGCTTCAGTCTGCTATCTTCTCTTTTCTTCACCGCGACCACAGCGTCATCGCAGTGTGTTGGCGTTGGGCGCGCGTAGCTCCATGTGCAGCCACACAACGGGCGCGCTGAACTCCCTCTGACTTCATACCTTGCACTTGCTTCGCTTCCTGTTCGGGCTCCCCTCCGCCGTGCCTTCTCCGGACCTCCCCTGCACCGCACCGCCAGGCCCAGCAGCACCTCCGGTCCCTGGCCCTTCTCGAGAACCCCTTGTGCCCTGCAAAAACCCTCTGCTGCTGCTCTGTCGTCGTCGTCTCCGTATGTTCTCTCCTGGTGTTGTGGCACTGTCCGTCCTGTATCCCGGCAACTGCTGATCAACAAAACCCCCGACACAGTCCCAGCAGCTTACCTGTCCTTTTACATTTTTCCCCCCTCCTATAGCTTTTAGAAGATAACTCGTGCTGCCTCCAACCAAGATGTCGAAGAAGGACAGCACGCTCTACCCGCGCATGGTCAAGAAGCCTCCCTTCACCGTGGAGGCTCCCGGCTATGCTCCCGTCGAAGGAGAGACCATCCCCCGTCGGCACCTCGCGGCCAAGGACAAGCTGATCGAGCGCCCCGCGGAGGACGTCGCGACCACGTACGACATCCTCCGGCGAGGAGCGCGAGTCTTCGGCAACGCCAAGGCCGTCGGCACCCGCAAGCTGATCCGCACCCATGTCGAGAACCGCAAGATCAAGAAGGTCATCGATGGCGTCGAGCAGGAGGTCGAGCGCAAGTGGACGTACTACGAGCTGAGCGGCTACACCTACAAGAGCTTCATCGAGTACGAGCAGCTGGCCCTCCAGCTGGGCTGCGGGTTGCGGAAGCTGGGACTCGAGAAGGACAGCAGGATCCATCTCTACGGAGCGACGAGGTAGGCCCTCGACACCTGCACGGTGATAATTTGGAAGGCTGATTCGACCTCCGCAGTGCGCATTGGCTGGCCATGTCACACGGTTTGTCTGCTCCGTCCTTTTGGTAGCTGGATATTGTGCTGATGAGTTGAAAACAACAGGAGCCGCTTCTCAATCCATTGTCGTCGTCACCGCGTACGACACGCTGGGGGAAGAGGGTCTGAGGCACTCTCTGGTCCAGACCGCCAGCACGGCCATCTTTCTCGATCCCAGCCTGATCCCGTCTCTCGCCAACGTCCTCAAGGACGCCCAGTCCATCAAATTCGTCATCTACAACACCGACACCGAAGCCAAGCAGGAGGACCTCGACAACCTCAAGGCCAGGTTCAACTACCTCACCATCCTCAGCATCGAGGATCTGAGGAAGCTCGGTGAAGAGAACCCGGTCGACCCTGTTCCTCCAACTCCGGACGACCTGTGCTGCATCATGTACACCTCCGGATCCACCGGACCACCCAAGGGAGTGCCATTGACGCAGCGGAATGTCATCTCGGCCAGTGAGTCTCAGACGCGGATCGCCCTTCCGATGTAGCGCGGTTGCTGACGTTCCTTCGCAGCTGCCGGCATCAACAAGATCGTGGGAGAGTATATCAGCCCTTCGGACGGTCTGCTCACCTACCTCCCTCAGGCTCACATTCTCGAGTTCATGTTCGAGAACCTTTGCCTGTTCTGGGGTGGTACCATGGGCTACGGCAATCCCAAGACCCTCTCCGAGAACTCGGTGCGTAACTGCAAGGGTGATATCCGTGAGTTCAGACCGACCATTCTGGTTGGTGTCCCGGCTGTCTGGGAGACCGTGAAGAAGGGCGTCCTGAACAATGTCAACAAGAACAACTTCTTGGTCAAGAGCATGTTCTGGGGTGCCTTGTCCGCAAAGGAATTCCTGCTGTCCAGCGGTCTTCCCGGCGCCCAGCTCGGTGCTGATCTCCTCGATGCCGTTGTGTTCAGGAAGCTCAAAGAGGCCACTGGTGGTCGCCTCCGGATCCTGATGAACGGTGGCGGTCCGGTCTCCAAAGACACTCAGAAATTCCTGTCCTACGCGATCGCTCCCATGATCAGTGGTTACGGATTGACTGAAACTTCGGCCATGGGCGCCCTCAACGATCCGATGGCGTGGAATCCGGATGCTCTCGGCGAGCTGCCTGCTTCGATCGAGGTCAAACTGGTCGACTTTGCCGACGCGGGTTACCTTACGAAGAACAACCCTCCGCAGGGCGAGATCTTTATCCGCGGTCCCAGCGTCACCTCTTGCTACTGGCAAAACGAAGAGGAAACGAAGAATGCGTTTACCGAGGATGGCTGGTTCATGACGGGCGACGTTGGAGAATTCGACAAGTACGGACATCTCAAGATCATCGACCGCAAGAAGAACCTGGTCAAGACGCTCAATGGCGAATACATTGCTCTGGAGAAGCTCGAATCGATCTACCGCTCTTCCCCCGTCGTTGCGAACATCTGTGTCTACGCCGCGGAGGATCAGAACAAGCCCGTCGCGATCATCGTCCCCGTGGAGGCTCAGCTGCGCAAGCTCGCTCAGGAGAATGGAATCGAGGGCGACAGCCTCGAGAACCTCGTCCACAACGAGCAGCTCAAGTCCATCGTTCTCAAGGAACTCCAGCAGGCCGGCAAGGCTGGCGGTCTCCGAGGCATCGAGATCGTCGACGGCGTCGTCATGTCCGACGAGGAGTGGAACCCGCAGAATGTGAGTGATCCTGTGCCCTCTGCTTTCTGTTTCAGTGCTTGGGACCAGCAGTTGACTTGTACAGGGCTTCACGACTGCCGCACAGAAACTCCAGCGGAAGAAGATTGTCGCCCACTTCAAGAAGGACATCGACCGTGCGTATGGCAAGAGCTGAGCTGGGTTGCCGGCTTCTGGACGTGTTTGTTTTGCCGCATCGCCAACATTGCAGATGTAATTCCCTCTTATCGTTTCCTACCTACAGCTTATGTTCATGTATCAGTTTCAAAATCGACTCTTGACTGCTATGGTTCCGCGTCTGCTACGGATGTCACGAGTAGGAGACGACAAAATGGTGTGATCCAGGCACGCTCGATCTGGCGATGGACTCATGGCTACGTCGTGTTCTAGTATTTACTCTGTCTTAGTTCCCTGTTGAATTCACCACATCGTTAGCTAGCTATCCTTCTACCGGCGATGCTTTGGCGATGCTTTGGTTGTTTTTTTTTTATTAATGCGCTTCGATTGATGCGTAGACGAACATGCAGCAGAATGATGTCTGTAATGTTTATTCGTTTCCCGAAGGGGGTAGAAAGGCGTATCCTTTCCAGACAGCGTAGATCGGACCGAAGAGAACGTTAGGAGTCTCATGCTGGTGCTTTTCTGGAGTGTAGATTCTCACATGTAACCATGTAATATGTATCTCTAACCTATCTCATCGACAAAAAAAGAACAAAATACAAAGCCTGCATAGTATGTTCACGGGCTCTTCTCCCTCAGAGTCCAGGTCCCGAATAAGTAAGTGAACAGCGTGATCGATTGAGGAATGAGGAATTTTTAACCCAGTTTGTCGCGGCAAGGAAGAGGGAGGGAGAGGAAGAAGGGGAAGCGATTGAGGTAGAGTCGAGCCCACAAGATGATCTATGATTATGATGTTTGTGTGTACTGGTCAGTGAATTAAGTATACATGTAGTACGGTACGGTAGGGGATATGAATGGCTGGTGATGGTTTTTTTTACACTGTTATGTTAGCATTACTTCCATCCCTCCTTTACGACTCTATTTCTTATCTCATTTAATAATATGACTATTGCACATGCATATATATATATATATATATATATATGTATCTACCAGGTCAGCACATGGACGATTTCCCTTCTGAAGACATGCTAAACTGTTTCTCAGCTGTAGGATAGGATACCTAGAACAGGATAAAATAGATTATCAAGCATCCACAGATGGATATGGTTGATCTGTAGGTAAAGGAAAGAAGAAAAGGAAGGTCCAGGATCTTCCACTGTGTTTTGAAATCCACAGCAAATCTAGTGTGGTGTAGCATTGCATCACATATCAATGAGTTGCTGCCCTCTGCATATCTTCATTGTTTTCATTATGGGTCTGAGAAAGAACCTGACCTGCAATCCATTCTGTCCTGACTAGCGCTTGAGGGACAGTCAGTGGCAGCGTGGATGTATCTTCATTGCTAAGTATATACTTAGGTAGATAGTCGAACATTGAGAATGGTATAAGAGATTTTATGTATGTACTGCACAGTACATGAACAGTCGATGTACATACATAACTGAATTGTATAACATGGTAGTCGTAGACTACCAGAACTGGTAAAGTAGCAGGGGAAAAAAATGTAGACAGTGTAGAAGAGAACAAGGTCATTGTTGACCAGAATAAAACCGATGAGAAATCAACAGAGCTGTGCATCGTAGGCATCGTGAAAAATTCCAAATGCCCTTGTAGAGGAAATACCTAATTAACGTGAAACAGTTTTGGATCCAACAATCATTCATGGGACTGCAGTGCGGAGGTACTCGGTACTCAGTCCGTATCTGATCCACGCTTAGCGGGGATGCAGATCCATCTCCGCGGGGACCTGAGCACGTGCCAAGACTTCGGCCCCTCGCTTTTAGCATCCCCAACTCCCACCCACACCTACCTACTACTATTTCGACGACCAGCTTCGTCATCTCACTCGTTTGGTAAGGCAACGCAGCGGCCGCTCGCTTTTCCGGACAATCCAATGTCATTCTGGAGGTAAGTTAAAGTTGTCCACTTCTTCCCCTGTGCCCTGCGTGGCGTCTTACGTACGTACATACATACGTACTGTACGTAAGGAAGTCTAATAAAATAACATGGGGATGTATGGAACCTTAAAACTGACCGATTGATCCCCGCCGCGCCGTGTCTACAGATCCTACCGCGCCCTTACCCCCAAGACGCGGCTCCTCTTCGGCCTGGGCCTCATGGCCTGGGCGGGGATCGGGCTCTACACTGAGCCCCAGGTCGAGAGAGCGCTGGGGATGGTGCCAACGAAGGAGGAGCAGGAGGAGCTGGAGCGGAAGCTGAGCATCCGCATCTCTAGCGTGGATAGGGACGATACGAAGGGCAGAAGTTGAGTTGAGTTTGAGCGAATATTTTAGTGAATGAGAGGAAGTGGATCGGGTGAGAAACCGATAGACAGGGCACGGCGAGGCAATTCAAGGGAAGGCGGATCTCAGTCAATCAACGTCAAAAGGGGTGGGTATATGTGTGTGTGAGTTCTGAGGTGAGATAGCTACCTAACCTAAGCTTCGTTAGGTAGGTCTAGGTCTGGGTCAGGTCTAGGTAGGGAGCGGGAAGGATTTGCAAAGGCATTCGAGGCGCCGGCTCAGGGCACCAGGACAATGAAATGAAGGTTCAAGGAGGGAAAGCTCAAAGTGAAGCCGGAAGGAAAGCAAGAAGGATTGAGTGAGTGGCTTGGACCGCGGGATGCAACCCCAGCCGGCGAGCTAGAGTTTTTTTCTCCGGTGAGACACAAAGATCAGGGCGCGCCCGCCGCCGTGGAACAGAACAGCTGTTCGATGCATATTTACAACAATAACAACAAAAAAACGGACCTATGCAGCAGTTAACCAAGAAGTGCCAAGAGTCTGTGGTGGAGCTTGAGTTCTGGAAAGAATCGGATTTTCATAGGCTTTACGGCCTGATGGCAAAATGGGCCGAGCGTTGGGAAAGGTTATCTGGTCAACCGCAGCCAACCGAGCCATGATGCATATACGATAAAATGATTTTCGTGGTGATGCAACTTGCATCCTTCCTGCCTGGAAGCCCGGCCGCCAGTGAGAGATGCTCTCGCCCGGGGGGAGCCCTTATTCTGGCCCGCAGCGGGCGCAGTCTCACAACCCATGCGTCGGCCTGCTGACACCGGTGATTCGACAGATGCTTCCACCGGGAGGATCTTCGCTACTGTCCGTCGGGGCGCGCATATCAATATGCGCGTATCCTTGTTGTTGCTGCGATCTGCCGCTGTGAGACACACACCACCCCAACCCCTTCGAAGCTCGGAATCGGATGCAACCAACGGTCTTGGATGATATCTGGACCCGTGCTGCGCATCCTGCTTGCGTCACCCGGGTTGATAGAAACAACCGTGCGCTGCTTGCTGATCGGCTGCCTTGAATCATATGCCAGCTATTAGCTATCTAGGTATACTCATGCGAAGCTGCCCATTTGAGCTCAGCACATGCTTCGAGGCTTCGAATTTTCTTTTCTTGCCTTGGATGCTTTTGCTCTTGTGTAACTCCCTTGTTATTGGGAGAACTCGGTTTACCATTGGTGTCCTTTTTTGGCTTCTCATCACAAGCCCCCGTCGGGCTTCAATAGGGCTTGTGGAGATGGGCCAACACACAAATGGAAGACCGGGACGCCTCTCCCAACTCCTTTCCAGGAAGCCGATTCGCTGCACAGGACCCTTGGAATTTTTGGAAAACGGACCTCTTGGAACAGCCCCGATTTTGCGACGCCCTCTCCCCCCTTCGACTCTTCGAGAATAATGGAAGCGCCGAAGCGGGGACTTTCAGGCAGGAGTAACCGGAACGAGTTGGCCTTGCAGAAAGCACTGCGGCCCTAGGATATTGTTAAACGGTCGGAACTTACCGAGGGCTGGACCTGGACGTGTGTCCTGGGCCTATCATACATACTTTGGCCTTTTTCCCTTTGAAGTCTCCGCCTTGGGACTTTCCCCGGGCTATACTATACTATACAGTGCATACATACAGCTGCCCTATTATTATTGTTCTCCCTGCCCTAGTTCGTCGGTGCCCTTGCCTTTTTGCATACGGGAAGACACGTGCCGTTGTGCTGCCGGGATCTCATTCCTTTCATTCACTGACGATTAACGTCCTACCCGAAAAGGGCTGCTGCAGCAACAGCAAGCTTTCTTGCTGGTCTTGTCTTTTTCATTTTTCGGCCGGAAGCCTGTGAGACGAGCACATGACGACTTATATAATATATATCCCTTTCAGCCTCGCCTCGGCTCATCCGCGATTGGTGAAGTTGCCCCCATATTGATTTTCCCCATCCTTCCTCCTTGAGGCATTTCTCGGTCGAGCGAGTATCCATCCCATTCGGAAACTCAGGGAAGAACAAGTCTGGCTTTGTCTCCCATGGGTTGGGTTATTATTCTCCTGTAGGCTGTACAGTATTACTCCTGCTTCCGAATAATTGCCGGTAGACCAATGGGAAAGGACTCCACGCGGCATAGCCACCGCATTATATATATCGTGGAATTCGTAGCTGTGTGCTTGGCGGCGGTTTCTTTGTCTTGCGCGGCTCATGCCAACCTTCCGCGCCTAGTTAGATCGGAGCTTAATGGTCACGTGGAATGAGATGACCGGGGTAAAGGCGTCTTTTTTACACAGTGATCGACAGATTGGCCTCATGTCAACAGGGCAATTCTTCAGGCGACGACTAAACCCTGCGCTAAGTAGATCCTTTGTAAGGAAGAACCCTGGAATTATGGCATTTCTGAATTTAGGAGGGCGCACGCGGAGAATTTTCTTTTTAGAATTCCAGGATTCTAATGACTCATTCTGTTTCAAGCATCTCTGTAGTCCTTTACCAGGCTCCATGGGCGACTAGGAGCTGGGAAGGAATACATAGGTTCGAGGGAAATACCCCCCCAATGAACATCGAGTATTGAAATGAAACGAGGAACTAGCTTCATGGGGAAAATGGAGTAGAAGATAGTAGAAATTCACCTTTGCTTTTTTGGGAAAGGAAAAACACACTCCTCATCATACGCCATCAAGACAAAATAGTCACTGCCCCTCGTCTTTTTTTACGACCCGGTATGGAGAATAAAGCAGGGAGAAAGGATTAACAACGACAAATGCATAGAGATTGTAGAGATTTGTTGAGCCGGCCGCAGGCTCGGATAAAGAGTGGAGCAACCGAGGAGGTCACCTGTAAAATAGCCGTTTCGCCTGCATGTTCATGGCCGCTCCAGAAAATAGAACATAACTGGAAAGCAGAGGAGCATTAAAAGAGCATATGGAAAGGAATTTCACAATGTGGTGAAAACAAGCTTTCTTTGCCGGACCACGACTCGTTTGGATTTCAGAAATCCAGGCTTGTCAAGTGCACAGGCTCTGTGAACCCTGTATGGGATCGAAACGACCATAAGAGGTATCATGTGGTCGGGGGGAATGACCGGTGTCGTATCCTATAGCACTAGGCTGGCGATTATGGTGCGTCATGAGCCTAGCGGACCGCTTCAAGTACTGCGAAGAATCTTGCTGATCCTTCTGCAGGAGAGAAATCAGGGAATCGAAAGACTCACCAAAGGTGTTCTCAGTTTCTTCTTGATCCCTGGATGAAGAGTCGTAATCGAAGATCGGCAATTGATTGCGAAAATGGCTTTCGGTCTTCCTGCAATCGGTGGATGTCATTGTAAAGGTCGGATCGTGATAGGTGTCGACGTTCGACGTGCTTTTCATAGCTTCCATTGGATCCATCGTATCGTTCAAGATGGTGAACTCAAATGCAGAAGATGATGATGAGGACATGAGCGGACTATCGCTCAGTGGCGAGTGATCGGTAGATGCCATTTGACGGTAGTCACTCCTGCCATAATGAGAACCGCCCCTTTGAGAAGGATCGTAAGACATCAAGGACAAATGGGAACGCGTAGCTTGCCCAAGGCCCGGCGGTAGTACGGTCCCTCCACTACCGTCCCCAGAACTGCCAGTTCCACCGTCTGGGCCCATGCTTGTGGAGCTGTCACGTCTTCCATCCTTGTAGTGTCCCGGCGATCGACCACGTACGACCATGGGATGCGAGAGCCTTCTAGCTATCTTTATCCACTGGCCATCGGGCTCACTGCTTACTGGGGTTGAAATCTCCGCGTACAATTCGACAACGAGGTTGTAATACTGTTGTTGGGCTCGCCGCTTCCCGTTATTTGCGGTGGCCTTTTGAAATTGGATACGCTCAAACGTATGCTGAGTCGGGGGCTGTGGCGACTGTGATGCATTCGCATACGAGGTGCTGTAGTCCATCGTCATGCCCATCGAATGTGTAGGTGCTCCAAAAGTGAGGTGATTGCCTGATGTAGCTGAACCATGGTTGAGGACCAGGGAAGGCGGTTGCTGCGGTTGTAGAGTGATTTTTCCGGGTCTTTTTTCAGATTGCTTGTCACGCTTCGGAGTGTGTTGGACTAATTCCCGGATCTCGCCCTCCTGCGCGTTCACAACTGCCGAGATTGACATGGAGAAAGACCTAATATGCTCGGTGGTATGGTTCGGAAGCTGAACATATAGCGGCACATTTGCAGTCCACGGACGCAATGAAAAAGAGCAGGAGACGGAAAAGTAATTCCGACGGTAGCATGTCCATTTGTCATCAACTTGGAAAAACCCTTTGTGTATTTTTGCTTGGATTTCTGGCTTGATAGTCTGGTTTTTCGTAACGATGGAATGGAGGATGTCTGTGTCATAGAAAGGCGGCGCATCTACTGTCGTTTGGGTAGAGCGCTGTGTAGGCTCAAGCAACATGCTCCCAGAACGGCTATACATTGTGTTTGGAGAACGGTCCACTAGATTTTCAAGCGCTCGAGGCGTGGTCGTATACTGAGAATATCGCGACAGTTCATTGAGACTCGAGTGGGGTGATGGGAAGGAGCTCCTATTGAGTGTGTATGCTGAATAGCTATCGCCCCTCCCGATAAAACTAGAGCTCGCCGGAACTGCTGTGCCTTGTTGTAATGGCGGTGACGAACCCGAAGGTGGTTGACTACATTATCGTAGGAGATACTGTTGTCAGTAATCAATCAAGATTAGAGCAAATAATACGAGTTGACTTACAGTGCAGGTACCCGATGGGATCTGTAGTCCGACATCCTTTCATTCCACTGCAACTCTGCCGAATGGGAATAGGCAGAAGCTTGGGTAGGAGGAAAGCCTTCTGCGGAGGTCACATTGTTCGGGAACACGTTGGCAAGAGAAGCATACGCGAGTGAGGAGGCTAAGACGGGGTTGGTCGAGGACGAACCACTACAAGAATCAACAGGACTCATTAGAAGCCCAGGGGAGGCCGAGAAACTAGGCAGGCATATCAACGTTAGCTAACCAGTACACACCTATCGGCAACGCAAAACACCAGAGGTCTTGTGGGATTGAAGGCAACGAAGAATGAAACAAAGGTCAGAGTATTTCAAGAGAGTCTTGTGACCAGAATAGCAGGCCAGGCCGAGCGCTTTTATGGCAGCTCCAGGCAAGGAATGCTCGGCACAGACAAGCAAGCCGGTATAGTCAATAACGGAGCAATAAGACGGTCATCCAGGCTGGCCAGACGAGAAAGAGATCAAAAGACGAGTGGCCGTGACGTGAACCAAGTGGAGCGGCAAGGGCAGTCAAGATTAAAAGAACCACTTACGGCACATCATGCTGTGCGCTGTACCTAAAACCGTTGGTAACAGGCACTGAGACTGGCGGCGCCAAAGAGTGGCCAAGGCAGCCGACCCTACGATTCTGCTCGTCCTCCTCGGTCGGATAGGCGCCCGATCCTGAAAACACCCGCTGCGGACCGATGTAGTCACTGTCAGAAGACGGGGGACAGTCTAACTGGAACGAACTTTGCAAAAGCGCGGCTGGCACCGATCCTCATTAGAAATAGTCAAGATAAAGAAGAAAAGCGCACATGCTTTAGACTGAACAAGGGGGCAAAGGTCCGACATTCAGCAGGTGATTCCGAGCAAAGTGAACAAATGAAAGAGAATATTGCTCTAAAGAAGGATAAGCTCGGGTGTACCCTTGTCGCACAAGCGTACACCAATGCCAAATCTCGCACCGACGGAAGGCAGGGATTAAGCACGGGAGATAAAACATTGGAGCGAGGAAGGGGAGACAGTCATTAGAATGTTAATCGCCTATCAGGTAGTCGCAGCTTGCTCAAGCTCTAATTCCCAGAAAAATCGCAGAATGAGAAAACAAGCTTACTATGATTCATTTGGTAAGGCGTTTCGACTCTTTTGTGGCCAGCAAAAAAAGATGCTGCGCTCGATTGGTTGCCTCGGCTTCGAGCGAGCCTAACAAAGCGAGCGCGAACGGTGATTCCAAAAAGAGGACTTGATTCTCAACAAAAGCCATGCAGTGGCGAGAGTCAGTGAGGCCAGGTAATGGGAAGGCTTGTTTATAGAACTCACGAACTTCACAGCCAGACAAGATCAATAACTGCAGTGTTCTTTTTTCCCCTTTTCCCCTAGAAAAGGGAAAAAAAATGCCACTATTTTTGACGAGACACTGCTTTAAAGTACCCAGACACAGCAACAAACCTAAAGGAACAGAAATTGCTTGTCAGTTGTTGTCCTGATATGGTTATTAGGAGCTCTCAGCGAGAGAGAATGGCGAATTCGGGATCCTGGACCTCCCAATGCTAAGTGGCCAAAGGATAGCTGTAAATTTTTGAAATCCGATTTTTCCTGCAGTTGTGAGTGGAAATACTTCCATGCGCCCCCCAATGCAACAATCAAGATGTGGAGTAGAGCACTTTCAGGGGAGAAAGTACAAAGAAAAAGAAGTGTGGACAAGGAAGTAGAGCCATCCTATGGAGAATAGTGACGGGGTTCTGAGTACATGGGGTATGAATGTGATTATTGAAAATGCAGCTTGCTTGCTAGTAGCAGGCACGACACAATATGTGTCACGGTATGTGGTTGGCCAGACGAAAAGCACCTTCAGCTGAATCTTCATGATGCCCGCAAGTAGCGAATCAGCCAAACAGGGTGCCTGTAAGATCGACGGCTGGGGCTGTTCCGGTAACCAGTTTCCTAATTGATTGTAGGGAAACAAGAATAAAAGTAGAAGAGGGGAAAAAAAAAGAGGACTACTTACTCAAATAAGCCTGGTCGGCCTGATTTCAGAAATGAACTAATAACTAAGGAACGCAGCGACGACGGGCGGCAAAAGATGCTTTAATAGAAGCAAGGAATCTCACTTGCTAATCTGCCGTCCGACAACTCACTCCACCACCTTCTGGGGATGTATTTCCCTCGTTTCACAGCTGGACAAGTCCACTACCGTGACCTTGGACGAGAAAAGCCTCCAGGGCTTATTCTATCCACTAGCAGTAGCCGGAGCTCGTGGTTGACGACAACAATCCAGGTGGGAATAGATAGTGCTGGCAGAGCGGAAATGGAGTAAGGCGGGAGGCTTAGACCGGTGTCCTTAGATGACGAGCGAGGGACTAGCTGGGTAGATATTTGTCTTCCAGACGCTGAGCATACAGCCCGTTTCTTCTGCATGACCAAGTTCGGGGCAGCCTTGCCTCCACTGTCCCGGCCGGCCTTACGCCCAGTAATTCTGGTGCGCACCACTTGCGGCGAAGCTATCTGCAGGTCAAGGGGAAAAGGTACCTGGCTGTGCACGAGCCTCGATCGCCGGAGGTATCGAGGTCGACTCGAGTAGCCCGTTCTCTCTCGCAAGGATTCATGTGGATCATGTCAGATGTAAGAAGCTTTGCCGGTACGGAGGACACTACAATGGCAGGCCGCAGCAGAAAAGATCGAATAATCAGCTGGCAGAGTACCATTGGCTTCTGGATCAGCCATGAGAGAACTGCAAGTAACCATCCCTCATCCCGGACAGGAAAAGGTCACAAGCTTCTCTATCGACTTCAAGAAGCAAGCTGCATCAACCATCTATTTAATGGATTCCAAGGCCGTTAGAGAGTCGACGAGCATAATCCTGACGGTTTTCCCGTTTCCATTGCCTGATGCAGCGATAGTCATAGGGGGTCCAAGAAATGAACACGCAATAAGATTTCCCAGACAATACAAATTAGAGCTGTTGTAGCTCAACCCAAAATTTCCCTGAGCGAGGTAACTGTATACTGCCGTGAAGTTAGCTATTTTAGGGTAGTGAACGTTAAGATGTGGCAAAAGGGTAGAATAAAATGGCGCTAGGGCAAGTTGGCGAGGATAATCTCCAGGGCCCCCGTCACCGTCAAGTATCCAATGACATAAACGGAGACTGTCGGGACGTCTGTAGCTACGATGATCGCGGCCAACCAATTTAATTGAAGGCTCTGGAGAGACGATCCATGCTAATAATAAGCGAGCAAGGGCAGAAGACCACCGAGGCCCCAACCAACTGGTCAACCATCAGGGCAGTTCGAGGAAATTTTTGACATGCGAAGCGTAGGCGGCTTAAGCTCGTCTTTGCATGTGTCCATCCCGGCAGGGGCAGATCGGACGATCGACGGCTGAAACTGAGCGGCTGCCTAGTGGCCAGATCCTCACCGACAGAGCCGGAGTTTGGAGGAGTGGACCTGAGCAGCAATAGGCCGATTTGGCAATACCAGGTCAGCTTCGGGACGGTGATCAAAAGACTCCCATTGGACTGCCCCACTGATGCAGCCTGGAGCACCCCAGAGCGAGGGATGAATGTCAGATGGAGCTTCGGGCCCAGCGATTTGTAAAAAGCACAGAGAGGGTATCCCGATCCCGTGAAGAGAATCGTCCTCAGCCAGCAGACCAGACTGGACCCATGCTGCCTTCTAGAGTAACCCATCTCATGGCTTGAAGACGGAAAGATGGACGGGTCCTGCATGCTCCGGATGGCTAGCTGTCTAGAGCAAGATGCACAACGCTGGGGCGATCCCTCGGGAAAGTCATTGGCAGATAGCAAGCAGAGCCAGTTAGGATCAGTAGCTAAAGGCGGAAGCAACGCGCGCAGGGGGAAGGATGTCATGCATATGCGGCGGGGTGTGGCGCGTACTGACCAGCACAAGGGGGTGAAAGGGCCAGGGTAAGATGGTCTTTGAATGGAGCAGGCTGCTAGACTGTGGTGTAGGCCAGTGGACAGGGATCGCAGAGGCGACGCTGGTAGGAGCAGAGGCCATCAGCGGCGCAACAAGGACGAGAGACATTGCGAGGAGGTGAGCGAGGTTGGCTGCTCTGGGGGATCGGAGGGCCATGCTGGTCCGGCGTGGGATGGCAAGGCACGTGCACAGAACCCTGACATCTAGCATGGCCGTCTTTGTTTCCTCCACTGCAACCACATGGAACCGCCAGCTTGAAGCATCATCATCCCCCTCTCCATAGACCGTACCAACTCAAAGCTCAACCTGGATGTAGCTTTCGTCTTTTGAAACCCACCAGCGGAAGCACATGGCTGCCTCGGCCATTTTGTCCTGGAACACTGGTCTGCCGCAATGCATTTTATCTCCGTCGGCTGATTTGGAGCCCGGGCCAAGCTTGCTGTGCACGTCTGAGGGCTGGATTCCCTTGCAAATGGGAAGTTGGAAGTGACGGACACACTTCCATCCCATACTGCCCAGGGAGAGAATGATCTCCGCACGATGAAGATCCTGTTCAAACAATTCAATCTACGCGGAGAGCTGCATGGTTCATTTCATCCTGACACGGCTGGTGTCGACATCATGCCCATTCGTATAGGGTAACTACCTAAGGTTTTATGATGCAGCCGTTTCGGCTGTATCTGCCGTTTTGGCGTTGCTAATAATTGCTTCATGGCTTGCCGGTCTCGATGATCCTTCCGCATGGTCTTTCTGCCAGCCGCGGTAGATAGCTTTTCGTGGATGACAACTGTGTTACGGCAGTTCGGTCGCTCAAGGGCTTAGAATCCAGGGGATGCAACTCCCGAAGCGCTCAACGCTGCACCTATCCGTGACGATACTTCGGGCTCGCGTGGCTGTGACAGCTTCCCGCTTCCTTTTCTCTCAGGAAGGCACGCCTTATGGGATTGCACGTATGAGTTTTCATATCAAGATGAACAGGTTACAGTTCCTGAAGCGTCGTTGATTCAATTCCTAGTTCGACAAATGTAATGGCTGACTATCGCTCCTTGATCCTGCTTCACAGTTATTCACATAGCAATATGCCTGCAGATTTGCACGTCCCTTCCGTCAGTTATGCAACCTACAGTCGACTGCAGATGACAGCATAGAGTTACTGCCATGGAGGTTGCCGGTTAATTTGCGCTGATCTTCCTAATACTAGAGCCGGCGTCGGAGTTATCTCCTCTCGATGGATCAGCCTTCTTGGGTCGTGATAGCTCGCATCGAATGGTAGCCCCGAGTTTTCGAGAAGTTGCCACACTGTATAGGGCGCCAAGGCAGCTCACAGGATAACGACTGTTGGGGATCCTGAAGGTCTCCGCGAGAACTCCACAAGTTGGAATCCGATGTCGACGCTCCTGTTGCATTGAGACTCTCGCGTGTGGCTCCACTTGGTTTAGTACCTCTTACGATAAGAACTGTTCTCAACTCATTTTCCAATCAAGAGTCGCAGAGCTCTGTCGGGTCCTATGAGGTGACGCTCAACTGAGTAACGTTTTGCCGCGCCTTTGGCAAATTAGAGGTCTTGCTTGAACTTTCTCAACAATCGGATGAGTTGTCAATTGTCAGCTCAAATCTGCCAGAGCGTTTCTAGAATGGTGGCGTCATGGAGCTTCGCTGCAGTTGCTTATATCGAATCGGATATCCTGGGCCCAGGCTCCCACAGGGGATTCTTGCAAGGTGATTCTGCTGTGATGGTTCGGCCAAAAATGACTCCCCTGTGCCAGACAGCCGTCTCGAGGATCACTTGATGCGGTTGGTGTCCGACTGACCCTCCCCAACCATCCAGTGCGACAATAAGTGAAGGGCGCTTTGGCCAGGGGTTCTTACCATTACGATGGATTCTCGACCTTCTCCAGTTGGTAATTATGCAAGAGCTTCTGTTCTGCATGTCCGACACGTAATCTCAAAGCGGACCTCACGGTCAATCATACCCTCTATCCTCAGAAGAAAATTTTTCAGGTATGCATTTTTGTTATTTCTGCCTCGGATTCGGTCCTTATAGACGAGTTTTGATGCGCCTGGTGAGAACGATCCTACACCATATTCTAGCCTCACGGTCCCACAATCCTTCGATTAGCATAGATACGGTCTAACAACTTTTTGTCCTAGTCAATACGTACTATATACTTCATCCCATTGGCTTTTACTCGGGTGAAGCAGCAGGATACTTCTACCATACACCTTCTCACGGGGAGATGTGGTCAGCCATTCGAGAGAGGTAATTGCATGATCATGTCTTAGAACACTTCATCCAGCCCCGCTTCATCCCGCTTCCTCTAGTCGCCCAGAGCTGCATTCTACCATTGTCTTAGCTCCATACCTGGTACAGGCGTTGCGGGTGTGTCAGATGGTGTGGATAGACTTCGTGCAACCGACTTGTGTTCCGGCCCTTTCGTCACATACTCAAAGTTGAGTGGTTCTTTCAATCTGCAGCTCCAGTCCAGTCCTACGAATAGGTTTATATGAACACTAGAGCGCAGGAAATGAACCGAGAAGCCTGAAGCAGAGAAAAGACCGCTCGTGAATGAGTGATACAAAACCTTCCCAGAACTGCGATAGGCTCCGGAACAATGACGCGCAATATTTGACTCAATTCCGGGACCGGCGTCCAGACTGGGGTTAAGCACATAGCCTCGAGAACATCATCATCTTCCAGACGTTCTCGGATCATCTTGGTGGCTGTGTTGGGGTCATACTAGAGCGATTTGGATAAGTTTGAGAGGGTGTGTGATCTATCCCGTAGTTGGACATTACAGCGTTATTGCCCCATATGTTCATGACAAGATGTGTGAGTGTTCTTATTTCAACAGGATGATAGGTGCAAACGCAGAAGACACGTAGTCTCCATTGTCTTACCCTATACGATGCAATACTAGAAACGGGAGAACCTTAATCGACCTTCCTTTTTCTCGTCGAGGCTTGTGCGATTACATCTCTTACTTACAGTGTGCCCCGTCATGCAAGTGTGAACAGTGGCATTTCATGGCTTACCTCCCCGCCTACGATCAGATTTATTCTTACTATATGTCATGTTTCAAATAAACACTTGAAAGGGATAAGGTTTAATTTCCAGATCTCATGATATATTGATGAATCGCTTTCTAGGGTATTCACTTCATAAGCGAACCTTGAACACGGAGTACGGGCCAGTGAAGAGCCTCTCCGTGCCTTAGAATTCCACTTCCATAGATTTTTTTTTTCATTTTTATTCTTGTTCTAAATAGTCCCTGGTGAATTTTTTTTCCGCAAAATTTATTAATTTACGATAACATTTAGATGACGTCTGAGCGATCTCGACATGATCTGAAGGTGCTACTTGAATGTCGAACTAGTCTACCAGTAGTACCTATCTACCACGCCAATTACCGGAATAAACTTCACTAGATATATCGCTCTAAATGATACTGCATACACTAGGCATATCTACAAACTCGTATCCTATATACAACCATCATGGTACACAGCGCATAGAGATAGATCCTTTCCGGTAACGAGATAAATACTCATCGCAGTGGTCGTGGCACTTTGAGAGTTAGGAGCGTCGCAGATATCGTATATAAGAGTAAATGACATGTAGAACCTTATAGGTATCAGATAAAAGCCACTCAGTTACTCAATAAAGAAAGGGCGATTCGGTAGTCAGAGTACAGAGAACATAGGCAATGTTGTTGGATCTCAGGGTGAGATGGATACTGTGTGGAAGTTATTGTCAATAGATATGATATTGTGACGGCTCGACAATTGTCAGATGTAAGTTATAGCGCCAACAAGTGGCCCTTGCTACATAGAAGTCTCAAATACGTCTATGTCTAGATCTAATTACTTATTAAGCTAATCGATATAAGACAACAGATCGATATGTTCGAGAACGAGGTCGTTTGGGGTATCTCGATCGCAGGATTCATTCGACAGATCCTGTGATCAGACACAGAAGCTCTCAGAACCGGTAACAAAGTTCATCCTAGTGTTTAAAGACATGAAATTCGGCTTCAAGTCTAAAAGGGTTCTATAAATAGACGCATGGCTATGGAGGGGCCCTCCTTTAAGAGGTTTTGAACCCCCAGGGGGCCTATTTGAGGTAAAGTTTTGGGAATACCATCAAACATATTCCATTGTTTTCTATGCAACCCTCACTGAGGCGAAGCAACATGCAATTCAGATCCCTTCAGGAAATCATCATTATCAAACAAGTTCATACAGTATAAAAGTAAGATCTTTAGCCATGAATAAGTCCACCTAAGGAAAGGTTCCAAGCCTCGTGAAAGAAGACATGAACTTAAGAAGTCCTCTTCGCGAACTCGACGCGAAGGATAAGATGGCGGTAACCAACTAGAGAAGCATAAGTTAGCATATGGATCAATCTGGGATTTGGTTTTCTCCAATAACTTACATCCATCCATCTTCTCGCAAGCACGGGCAGCATCGGCCCGGTCCGCAAAGCTGATGAAGGCAAATCCCTTGGCCTTCTGGGTATCTCTGTCTCTGGCCAAGAACACCCTGGTGACGCGGCCAAACCGCTCGAACAGGTCGCGGAGCTCCTGCTCCTCTGCAAGCTCGCTCACCTGTTTCAAAATTGTCAGCCGATAGTTCTAAAAAGAAGCGATGATCTGGAGCAACGAGAAACTCACATTTGTGACTCTCAATGTAGCCATATCGTCCCTCTCGTACTTGCCACCCATCTTCTCGCCAGAAGCAGCACCGCGATTCCGCAGGTGAGGAGGAACGTAGCTGCCAGGTCCACCGCCGAGGGCACCATGAACTGGTCTGTCTTCGTCGTCGCCGTCCAGACCATGGCCTCCGGCGGGCTCGTCGATCGGCGCCATGGTGTCTTTGAACGGGCAACGAGCCGTGAAGTGCTCGCCGCTGCAAATACGGCACTTGACCTTCTTGTCCTTGAGCTGATCCTTGATACCGCCCTTCTCACCGGCTTTCTCTGCCTCCTTGGCCTGCGCCTTCCAGTTCACACTTGGTCGGAAGATGATGTTCTCGCCGACGGAGGTGGTGTCGAACGACGGACCCGGAGCATGGCCCTTCTCGAGACCGAACTTCGCCCATGTCCTCCGCTCTGCGACCTGAGGGTTTACGTGCTCCTTCACAACAGTGGTTCGGATCCGACGGGTGACCTTGACCTTCTTGCCTTCATCGTTGAAGCGGTAGGAAACGACGGTCTTTGTGCCATCTTTGTTGGTGGTGACTTGTTGCGCGGGGAGGCTGGAGGGGTCATCGAACTCCTCGTCGTCGGCCCAGTCGGCACGGCTAAAATGCGAAATTTTGTTAGAAACAATATTCTGACTCATATGCGCGAACAGGGAAAAATACTCACTTTGCCAGTTTCGACATCTTGGATGATATGGAGGTCACTTGAGCGGTGCTGAATTTCTCGATTTCCGAGGGAGGCGAATCCGTTGTGGATTTATTTGATGCGGCGAAGGAAGGTGGCGCAGATGTCGTTCTGTGGCTTGTTTCGGGGCGGGACTCTGTCACGTGACAGATTCCCGAAGTCCACTGGACAGATCGTCATTTCCAAGTAGGGCAATCAGAGTACATCTCAAACTTGGAATGGATCCAAGTACGGCGTACTCTATTGTCTTCTACAGTGCACATGGATAGCCTTGCCTCTTTCATCTAATATCTCATCTTCTTTTTCTTCGTTTATGTCTTCCCTCTAAGGTTAATTTAGGTGGGACTGCTCAATACCTTTCTCTTTGAGGGTCGATAGTGCCTAAGTTTACTGTTCTATGAACTTGGACATGTACCTTTTACAGGGTTGCTCTATCTGGACAATTATCACTTATTCCTCCTCGCCCTCTTTAAGTACCTCAAGCAGCATCTGTTCCGACTCGCTTTCCATTTGTTTTCTGTCTCCTGCGCCATGAAGTCCAGAGCTACTTGCCTGAGGTCCCTGTAGTATCCTAAATACATAACAGAGGGGTCCACCCACTTACTCAGGTACTAGGTAGGTAAGTGAGAAATAGACACCTAAGTACCGAGTCCTAATATGAAGGCGGCGAACGTTTGGACATGTACTGTACATACTTGATTCTCAGCTTTCTAACATTAGGGGAAAAAAATCAATACCAGTTCAGATTGCTAACTTTCGTGTTTCTCAATCCTTCGACTTCTTGAAGATCTCGGGAATTTGGAAATGGAAAACTATAGTCTTTCCAATCAAGACATCCAATCAAGACAATTATGTTTCTGTTATTGGGTCCGGGGGGTAGGGCGAAGGAGAGATCCACTCAGCAGTGGAGGTTGTTATGTGCATGCAATGGACATGGGTCACGGTATCAAAATGAGGGTGGGGGAAAGGGAGTGATGGTCTGACAACAGTGTTAAAAAGGAAAGCAATAGAAATGACAGGAGAAGCACTGCAAAAGGACAAATATCATAGAAAAGAGAAAATGGGGAACGAATAATCTTCTTAACCGGATCTCTTCGAACTGAGCTCCATTTTCCGTCTCCCGAAGAATTTAGACTTAGAACCACTGTAGGTGCTAGCCTCCATATGAAAGAATGTCGTTAGGTTGTGAAAAAGACAGAATCTCTTCTGGAATGCCGCATGGGTTGCATGTACCGGATGGGAATTTGTCAGCGATTTTCAACGATGAGTGATAGAGCTGATGCAGGAGCCCCTAGGCATAATTGGCTTTGACAGATCCGTAATTTTTCCCCGGTACCAAGCGTGTACTTGCAGTGTGCCGAAAAGTATGTGGCATGTATCTCAAACTGGAACTGGTAATACCGTTTCCTGTCCTTCCCACGGCGAATAGGAATATGATCTAGGGGGATATGACCCAAGTTCATTTCCAGCTGAAGATACTTCTTGATCTCTAGAAACAGTATCAAAAGAGTGTCATCATATTTAGTCGAAGAAGTGTGCTACTCACTCTTGTTTAAGTAGAGAGGTGCACTCTCGTCCCCATCTGTGTCAAGTTCATAAAGCGATACGTGGAAAAAAAATCAGTGCCTTCACTGACGAGCTGCTCTCTCACCCAACTTGTCTTTATAGGCTATCCTCTGATTTCATCTCCCTAAATGCGAGACTTTAGTAATCAAAGCATTTCAGACGATGGTGCTTGCCCGCCTTACCTTATTGATGAACCAGTGCATGACAATATTTTTCATGAAAATCATCCCGGTACGTTGAAATTATTAGAGATCCGTATGAAACTAGAAATCTGGATACTCACTTTTTATTATCGTCATGAACACCAGGCTTATATGGGTCTTATGATCATACCATGATGCTTCCTCGCCACTCGAGATTCAATATCTATCCGGGGGATTGGCGGAACAACATCCGCAAAATCCTTTGTCAAAGCACCTCTGACCACTGCCGTCCAGCCATTAACAACCTGTATGACTTCAATTTCCGATGGAATCTCGGTTCGGAGATAGTTCCGGAGATAAGGGCTCTGTCCAAATCCGCCGACTAAGAAGACGGCATTGACCTCCTTTTGGATTCTTGAATCTGACCTTTCACCAGGTCGAGCACCTCCAAGAGTATAAGGGCGGAATACCTCCACCATTTCCTTTCCAGAGACTTTCAGGCTACCTCGGCGCACTCCCAACTCTGAGTTATCAGCTATACCGGGGACGGGGATCATGAGCTCATCGTTTAGATTGCCTCCAAATGTCCTTTTTGTGCAAGTCTCAAACCGATGTAGAGCCTCATCGAGCGTATCCATACCCCATCCAGCATTTGACGATAGTCGTTCTTCCAAAAATTTCTCAAAGCGTTTGTTGAGAAATGTACTGCCGCAAAGAGAGCCGGCACCAGGTGCCTCCTCTTTAAGACATAGGGTTGGAATAAGCTGAAGAGTGGAGAATGTTATGAGGTTAACAGTTCCACAAGCTGCGTCGCAAAGGACAATGGTATCGCCAACTTTCAATCCATGCGGGTTTTTTGACTGCAGAGCTTGAATGGCGGCACATCAGGTTCAGAAATCATGCGAATTTTAGACATTTTCTCAAGACCCGCTCTTTCTGCACAAGAGAGGGTCTTTTCTTTTACTTTATCAGACCAAACGGCAGGGACTGTAATCACATATGCCAATTTCATGCTATCAAAGGTGCTTCCAAGCTTTGAATTCAGGATTTCTACTGTGTGTTCACGCAGCTTCCTGAGATACTCGGTGGCAAGGTCCTCAGATGATGCATGGTATGGAGGAGGAATGTTTCTGCAGTCACTCTGAGCAAAGGGTACGCGCGAGCGTATTCCATTTTTCTGGCTTGGGCCAAGGCCAAGTTTGATCCATTGATGTCTCGACATATTATCAAGAATCTGGAAGCCCCATAAGCATTTCGGGCCTGACTGATGGTATTCATTGGCCACTTCAGTGGGGACTTTCTCGCTCGTCATGCCGATCGAGGAACCGGAAGAGTTATCCGGCCATTGATTGATAACGTAGTGAGCATCCGGCTGGGAATTTCAGCATGTTTCTTCAAGACTTTCAGCCACAAGAATTAACTTACATTAGCTGTTTGAGCCCAGGCGACACCCAAAAAGGTAGTCCTAAAATCTACAGCAATCACGATGCTCCGCTCGACTTCCATGTCTGCCGCCATTTTTCTGTTGTTCCTGTAGACCCCCTAACACCACGACAGATTCGTTAGGACAGAACGTGATATATGTTCTTGTCTGTCGGAAAGAGCCTCTAAGTAATTCCGCGGTGACAGGGAAGCTTCCCTAGGAATTCAGGAATTGCAGAGACGGGAGCCCTCCAGAGTGACAGTAGGAGGACAGAGAATGTGAAAGGTCAGAGACAGTAAGAGGACAGGGAGACAGTGAACCAAAAGAGAGAGTCGAAGTAAAACTTGCAGATGAATGGGAAGGGGCGCTGGACTGCTAAAAGACCTCGCACGCTGGCGGTTTGGTGATTTGAGAAAACTCATGAAACGCGAGAGTGAAAGATGTGTGAGGTGATTGATATCCAAATCCGAATTCACTTCCAATTTAACACAACCTCCTTTCTCGTCACTCTGCAACTGAAGAACATCAAGAGGACGTGAGTTTTGCACGACAAGAGGCAAGTTTCACATGGTAAAAAAATATATTCATTTAGATGCTAATTTGTATCAATTTCTTGACTCAGAACAACACTCCGAAGCAAGATCGAGGCAATCAAGAACGATGCCGCGCCAGGCTGGTTCGGCCAGTCGAGAGACACAGGACCAAAGAACTTCCGCAGGGCAATTAGCCAGAAGAGCCCGAAGAATGGCAAAAGCACTGCATGATGACAGCCTAGAGCTATTCGACTATGTCACCTCTATGGAGGCAGATCTTCTACAACTGGAATTGAAGTTACAGCAGGCTAGAGAACGCATTCAACAGCTGGAGAATGCCCTCCAAGACTCCACAAGCCGAATATTCCAGTCCCTGTCAACATACGAAATCAGCGACGCGCAGATTTCAGAAGAGTATGACACGCTTCGCGAATGCGTTTCCAACTGGCTAGACGGATTTCCGAATGCCACCAGGCTTAATCGGAATCTGAAAAGAGCCTTAGGCGGACAGGCATGGAATATGGTACAGAGGGCGAATGTGGCCATGTTCCCGGAAGGCTTCGATGCTGCCCAGACAGAGATTCTTACACGGGTCGTCTTTAAAGCCATCTGGGACATTCTGTTTCACCCATGGTTTGCTACAGCCTCAGTTCGCGACCAAGAGCTCATGAAGACTCTCGAGGATGGTATGGCTCTATTGGAACCAAAGAGAGGTACCTGAGCACTTGTTATCTGATCTTTTTGTTCGTTTGTTTCCTTGGTTTCCTAAGTTGACTGAGACGGTTCACAGATCGCAGAGCCATAGATGCGTGGAGATCAGACACTTTGCGAGCTTACGCTCAAGGGCAGCAATATCAGGAGCAAGTTCAGAAACTCTGTTACAGCATCGCAAAAGATGTTCATGGGATCTTTCGCCATCTTGAGTTTACAGAACCAGTCAACTGGGCTCAAAAGTTACATCAATTTCAGCATGAGATAGCAAGTATGGCAGCAGGATTTGCTGAAATGCTACGCTTCTCGCCCGAGCAGTACATTTGGGAATGGTATGAGGCCGAAAATTGGCACGAAATCCGGGAGCTATCCAAGCGCGACCTCAATGACTACATCATAATCGATGCCCTCACACATTGCAGGGTCAAGAAATCCAAGTTCGATGCATTCTATCATGACGACAAGATAGGTGATGTTCTTATAGTGATGTATCCAGCACTCCTTCGACGCCGTGGACAGGGACAGAAAGATATCACAATCCAGAAGGCAGTGCTCCTTGTTCGCTTGGTCGAGCAGCATCAACCGACTCATGAAGATATCACTATCAAGTCCGAAATCAACACTGAAGACAGCTATTGTTGGCTCCCAGACTTCTATTAAAGGAATCCACTCCATCGAGGAAAATTAGTCACTGCTTTCCTGGTTTCCATTCTCACTACAGGAGCAACCGTGTAGTCTCTACATGTCAGCCAACCACCCGAGGTTGTGATTTCCGCTCCAGAATTTAATTTTTTGTCACCATGCCTCATGTCTGCTAGATATGATATCAGCCTGTCTACTACAAGTATCTGAAAGTCCACTTTGTCTTTGCTCATATTTCTCTCATTCTTGCCTTCCCAGCCCTGTCCTTTTTACTCCCCTTCCCCCTCCAACCTCAGCACTGCCTTCGGCCCGCGGGCGCCCTCTGCTCATGCTTTCAGCGAAAACGCTGAAACACCAAACTATCCCCATTCAATTCATGCTTTCTTCACCTTTTTTCCCTTCTTTTCCTTATTCACCTTCCAACTCATCGATCGAACCCCCCAACACAATCATATCCCCAATCCCACATCTCCACCACCCTCCGCGTTCCCATGTCCAAGGGTATACACCTGACAGACCTGTCGGTTACCAGGCACCTTTGCCCTACGTCCCTAGTGTACCTATGAACCTATGACATTATGTACTGTACCTGCTAAAGTTTGTAGTTAGTTAGCTTTCAAGAGAAGAAAAAAAAGGACATTACTCCGCTTTTATCGACCAAGGCTTCCATTAGGAATCGTGTCGTAGTTCCAACTACTAGTACTAACCTACAAAACCTACATACTTTGGAAAGTACCACGATGGGATCACTTAACGCCCTCACTTATGTACTGTACCAATGCAGGTACATATCTAGGTACCTACCTAGTAGATACTTACCGAGGTAGATAGCAATTGGTCCATATCAAAGTACATTACATGTACATTACAAGCCGGGTTGGGTCTGCGTTGGATCTGATATTAGAAAGGAAGACATTCGAGCGTTGAAGGATGCTTGGAGTTTTCTGAACCCGGCCCGTGTTATCTAGACGCCTGGTACATACTATGAGTTGCATAATTCCTGACATGAACTACAATCTTTTTTGAGATCACTTCCTCGATGCAAGAGAGAGGAGGGGGAGAGAATAACATTAGATCTAGGTTCCAAGGAATGTTCAAGGGAACTGGGTTGTCCCTTGAAGTAGGAAAGTCTAAACTCTGTACCCAGCCGTGCTGTACATTCAGATAAACTTCGGATAATTCAGCAGGCGATAATTAGACAATATTTATTGAGTGTGCGTGGTATCGAAAACTGTATACATCTCTCTCAAACGCATGTACAGTACATATATACTGAATTTCTGGTATCAATTAACACTGATAAAATGTCATGCCAATACATACACATCTAGATAGAATACTATATACAATCGTGACAATTCAAATACAGGATATATTCACAAACCAGTGAAACTCTGACAAGAAACTACAGACTTCACGCGGTATCTGTCTACCGCTTGAAGATCTTGAGTTCGATCGGTCTCAGGATCAGATAACCAACCGCCGCAAAAGCGAACCCCAGCTCGAAGCCAACGTCACCGCCATACGGTGCCTCACCTGCACGCAGCGCGATGGGCCCGACCCACCATTGTTGGCTCATGCCCGTGACCATGCCAGCGATACCGCAGCAGAAAGCGAGGACGGCAGCGATCCCGGGAGGAAGCTTTTTAGGTTGGTCGTAGGTCTCTGGTCGATAACCGGAGAAGCCACGCTTGAAGACGAAGTGGTCGGTCAAAGCGATGCCCTCGTAGATGGCGAGCCAGTAAGCGATGAAGTTCATAAAGTTCTCGAGGACCGCCTCGAAGTTCGAGTAGCCTGGGATCGATATGGCGATGTACACGCATGTGCCCAGGAATGTCCAAATGAAGCGGGGGACGCGCTGGGTCCACCGGCCCAGGACTTGAAGGGTTAGAGCAACAGAGTAGATATTCGGGCAGTTGTTGGCGATGATGGAGAGTGCGAGGATGACAACGCAGAACTTGCCAAATCCGCCCAGCCGGGGGAACAGAACAGCACCCAGCAGGCCTCCGGTTCCTGCAGCATCATAGCCGGCCTGGTAAATGTTGTTTCCGTCGTTGAGGCTCGTTGCGGTCATGACAGCCACGCCCAGCATCTCCGTAAAGAGAAGGGGAAGGATTAGTCCAATCCAGGTCGAGAGGAAAACCTTGCGACGACTGCGGTTGGACGGTTGGTAGACGGTATAGTCTGCGGCATAACTTGTCCACCCGGTTGCAAAACCGTATACAGTTGAACCAAAGGAAAGGACACCACCCAACTCTGAAGTGCCAACTCCCATGGGCAGATTAACAAAGTCTCCAGAGTGTGCAAAGACACCGAGGACGATCATGAAGACGATGAACGTGGGAATCCAACTCCAGTACTCGTATGCGTGGACAACCTTATATCCGAAAAGCGTAATAATGAATGTGCAGACCGCAATGATGATTATACCGGCGAAACCGGGAACGTTACTGTTCACAGCATTTATGAGTTGTGCGCCAACAATCACATTGACCGAGGACCATCCAATACAGGCCAAAATATTGAAGATGGCAACTGCGTATAGTGCATTAGTAGATGGTTTTCGCTATGTGATAATAATAGATCAATACTCACTGAACTTCACTCCCCACCAACCGAACCAGAATCTCGAGAGCACCATCTGTCGCAAGCCGAACACGGGTCCGAAACAAGAGAAATAGCAGACGGTCATTACTCCCAGGAGGTTGAAGAAAAGGACAACGAGGATGGCGTCAACAAAACCGAGATAGAAGACCGACTTCCCGAGCACCCCAATGGCGAAAGAACTGACCACCATGTTCGCAGCCAGCCACTGTGCAGTTATCAGCGCAAAGCGCTCTTTGTGACGCCATGATTGACACGAAAAACATAATCAATTCAATGAAACTAGAGACACACCATGCTACCGATATTTAGGTACGAGGTATCCGTCCTCTCGTTCTCCGGCACGCGCTCAATGCCTCGCTGCTCGATATTGAACCTGCCAGCGATGCGCTGGAGTTTGGCATACAGCGAGTCGCCATACACGAAAGTCTCCCCTGGGACAGCACCGGTGCTCTCTTCGTACGGAACGTTGCCCACTCCTGCGGACTTTTCAAGGTCCGGCTCGAAATGTTGACCCATGGTGCCGTCTGTATTTGCACTGTGCTGCACGGCAATGAATGACTAGAAAAGGAGATGACCTGGTGACGAGCCGAACGCAGATTGTCACGGCGGCAGGGAGCCCGGGGCGGAGAGCTTCATGATGTCGTGTGGGAAGGAGCTTCTAATAGGCATCGGAGAGGAGCATAAATTTCTGTGGCCTGGATCGCCGCGTTATATAGCCCTAAAGGGAATTGGCCGTCGTGCGCTGTCGCGTGGCAGGTCAAGCATCTCCAGAAAAGCCCCAACCGGGGTTCAAGCGCGGCATACAGAGCCAAGATTCGTCCGGCTTATCGGCATCCACTGCCATCCAGGGCTTGTGTCGCTCGAGGGCCTCGCTGATAGGCGCTCCATCCGGCCGCACCAGGGCGCCATGGCCGCAGCGATCGCGCCCGTCGTCGAATCGAGAACGAGCGAGACGACCCGCACGGTGCGAGAGGCGTGCGGCGTGATAAGCACAGCGTGAAGATATGACTGTTCTCCAGTACCTAATATCAGTCCTAAAAATGTGGGCAGGTGCTCGTCCGATAATAATAATACGCGGGCGATATCAGCATGGCAGAGTCCGTTCGAAGCGAAACCGGCCAACGTCAACGTGCGAAAGGATAGACTGAAAATTTTCAAGATCCATCCCACATTCCGTTTGCGGCCATGTCACGCGATATCCCTGTCTGGATACTTAATATGCTGTTTGACACTCGAGATATAGGCACGTCTGCTGCAATTTGCCTCTTTTTTTACGCTGTTCGATAGTTCATTTCAGACCGGCTTGAGGGGGGGTTTGTCCGTTGCTAGTGATTCTCAGCAGAAACTGTTCCAGATAGTCAGTCATACGTAAACACCCCTTCTCCCCTCCCCCACCTAGCTAGTGTGACGGATCTCGTATGATAGCGCACATGGCTTTTTGATACCTGGAGTAATTTTGCCATCCCCGGACGTAGACTAGCGTGATTGTGGGATGTCCGGGGTTCCCCGAAATCCCCAGCTCTTCCAGTCTGTTCTCATGTATTTGGGCGGGGGTAGTTCGATATTGTTTGATCGCAAAGAGGACGTAAATTGCGTTCCCCACCTGGAAGATCGATTTAGGAGCGTTCTGGCGTGTTGATATGCTGTGAAGCAGATTTCAAGAGCGTGGATTCGGTGGTCCTCGAAAACGCCAAAAGGCTCCTCGAGACTAAACGCTGATTCTCGCAACCCAGGAGATCAGATTTCAGCCAGAATCTTAAAGAAATGAAAACGAAAAAAAGATAATCAACGTCATTACAGAGCCATTGATGCGGCTGGTTCTGATATTGACGCCGTTCCTTCAGACGAGTACAGTGCTGTGCGGAGGGAAGATGCAGCCCTTTCATTAGTCGCCTCATGCTCTTTCTCATCTGCAGCCCCAGCCATCCTCAACCTGTACTACTCCAGGGACAGGGTCAGAGACCAGATTTCCGACGGCCCATGCGGCTACTGGACAAGGTCTGAGACAAATATTCATGACTCTTTTGTTATGGAACCTATCATTTCAAGCCTCAGGCTAGGAAACTCCTTAAATCCAGGTTACATCTATTGTAGAAACCCTTCGCAATTCATAAATCTTGAAAAGTTATATCTTGAATTGGCCCTAACCTGCATACTGCCATTTTAAAATCCTATTCTTATAACGTACAGTACTTTCCCTAATTCTCGTAGAGGTCTGCGCAAACCTAGAGAATCCTACGTGCAAGCAATACGCGTAAATTACTAGGAAGCATGAGAAAGGCAATCTACAAGGTTTTGTAAATCACTTTCTCAGATCCCAGTCTCATTAGCGAAAATTGGGATTTTAAGGACCCCCAAGTCCCTCGGGCCCATTAGCAAGAACAAAATGCTCTCAACCAAGACATGAGGCACCAGCCAAAAAAGCCAAAAGAGTATTAGAAAGACATAGGGTATCCAAGGATAATCTACAGCTTGGCAATCAGCTTGTTACCCTTCTTCAACCACTCAACAGCGTCCGTGACGAGTTCGTCAACGATCGCCTTGGCGGGCTTCTTCTCGTTGACCACGGCGGCGACCTTGCCCATCAGGAACGGACGGGCGTTGTCTATGGTCTCATCGTCAACGTCATCGCCCATGTTCTCCAAGTCATGTTCAACGGGGATGATGCCCTTAGACGTGAGCTCCTTAATCTCCGCCTGACGGTTCTCTTCCCAGTTCTGGATGTAGGGGTTGTTACGGACTCGGAGAGGGCGACCCTGGGGAGCGTTTATCAGTATTCAGCGCAGGACAATCGGGGACATGAGATTGAAAGTGAAGGGAGGCCTTACAGTGAAAATGACGGTTCGGATAGTGTCATCAAAGCCGGCCGTCCGCACAGCCTCCTGGTGGGCATGAGGAGCGCCGGCCTCATCCGACAAGATGAAGCGGGTACCAATCCACACGCCGGATGCACCAAGCATGAAAGCCGCAGCAACAGACTGGCCGCTAAACAGGCCGCCAGCAGCAACGACTTGCACGGGCTGGCCGGTCAATGGGCTCTTGTGGCCCTGGACGAGCTTGGCCACTGTCGGGATAAGAATGGAGGTCGGAACATCACCAGTGTGTCCACCACCTTCGCCGCCCTGTGCGCAAATAATATCTGCACCGGCATCGAGGGCCTTCTGAACATGCTTAGGGTGGCCAACCATGTTCATGTAGAGGACGCCAGCAGCGTGCAGCTTCTCAACAACCGCCTTCGGAGGAACTCCGACGGCGGAAACGAAGAGCTTTGCGCCGCTCTCGATAATAATATCGATAAGTTCATTGAGTTTGCCCTTTGTGTAGTCGTAGCTGATTGGATCAAGTCTATTAGCGCCGCGTATTCCTCACGCATAGCAGACATCAGTCTAGGGTGTCTCACTTCGTCTTCCGAGCATTCCCGCCGACCTGGGGCAGCAACAGGTCGACGCCGAATGGGGCATTCTTGTCATTTAGGAAGCTCTTGAGCTCATGAATCTGCTCTTTGAGCATCTCCGGGGTGTAGCCGACTCCGCCAATGACACCCAAACCACCCGCATTCGTCACCGCAGCAGCCAGCTTGGGGCCGGCGGCAACGTTCATACCTGCCAGCAGGATGGGGTGGTTGATCTTCAGGAGATCAGTGAGCGGGGTACGGAGGAGCTCTGTAGCTCAGGAATCAGCAACTGGTGGCATCACTTGCTTGCAGCACGTGGGGAAGATCAAAGCTACACATCGTCTTTGCTCGGGGGAGACTTACGAGGAGAAGCCATGGCTGAGACAGAATGCACACTTTTAACCTAATAAGAAGTCTAGAGAGTTATTAACAAGAAGGTGCGACTCAGGACAAAGGGGAAGAAAGGATGAGATTAAGGAGGATGGAAGGGGGTGAGGAGGAGATTCATAAGAACATGTCGGGGTTAAGCGACAGCCATGAGCCTCGGTATCTTTGCAGGGCCGTGGATGCAGATGGTCCGAGCCAGGCCTTAGCCGGTACTTGGTACCTGTGGGTACCTCCATTCAGGTGCTTGTGCCCGCGGCCAGCGTCGTACCGGCAGGTACCGCTCCGCCATCTCGGTCCGCGTCCTGCCGCCTACAGCATGACTTAAAGACGCAGGCGGTCAGCTTATGGTCATGTGACCCGGTGACGCCGGGGCGGAGTCGCGGCCCGTGACGCATCTCCGCCGCCACAGATCACGGCGATCGCCATGTCGCGATGTGCTCCAAGATGACCGGGAGTACAGCTGGCCCCCGGCTGTGCAGGGCAGAACCATCCCGTTACCTAGGCCGTGTATCCAGTTTCTCTCTCTCTCGTATTCGCACCCTACAGCGCGGCTGTTCTGGATTTTCAGATCATCCCGGTTCCTGCCAATTTCTCCCTAAAAGATTTTATAGACCATCGAGTAAGAGGCAGGTCCCACGAGAAGGGCTATTCTTATATTGCTGTCGTGTGGATGTTTCTCGTTCTGACTGGTTGATAGCAGACTTTTCTCAGCGCTTGACCTGAGTAGGTGCCCCTTGGATCTGCCGACACAACATCTATATCAGACAAATCGCAAGCTGCTTTCATTAGGGCTACCGACAGGAGTCGTGGCTTTCTATAATGCTGTATCTTTCTTGCAAACTCAATTGAGTTAATCTCTGGTAGTTGATTACAAACTAAATGTTGAATAGGCTCCGTCTCTCAGAGCAGTTGGTCTTACCAGCCACTGACTCTCCCATACGATAGAAATGGCAGACATCATCCTAGAGTTTATCCTATTACTAGATGCGAGAGAGCTGCATGTATCAGAAGGTTCTCTAGTTCCAGGGTTTGTCTGAACGCAAATCAGTCCAATGCAGAGATGCATTCTACAGACGGTACTCGCTCTCATCGAGCGTTTATCGCCCTAGGGAGCAACGTCGGCGACCGCATTGAAATGGTCGAGAAGGCATGCCTTGAGATGGAGAGGGCAGGTATCAAGATAAGGAGAACAAGCTCTCTCTTTGAGACTGCCCCTATGTATGTCCTTGACCAGGATCCTTTCATCAATGGTGTCTGTGAGGTTGGTCTAATATTTCTCACTCCTCTACTCGTAGAAGAAATTTCTTCTCTAACACGTTTTTCAGGTTGAGACGGTCCTAGAACCTCTTGAACTGCTGGATACACTTAAATCGATCGAGATCGGCCTGGGTAGAAAGAAAACCATCGAGAAAGGGCCACGGTCAATTGATCTCGACATCCTTCTATACGACCAGGAGATAGTTTCCCACGAGCGCCTCGACATCCCGCACAAACTGATGCTAGAACGGGATTTCGTGCTCCGGCCTCTCTGCCAGTATGCACATCCAATCGAGCCTGCTCTGCGAACTCGCTCTAATTCAGAACTCCAGGCTGATTCCCCATGAGCGGCCACCCCTACCGGATGCAAACCAGACTTATCTCTCTTATCTCAACTCCCTGCCCCCACCAAAAACAAGGCCCGTAGTGACGACGCCGCTATGCCCCTTCTTGGAGCCGTTGAACCCATCCGAACCCAAGCGCCGCACCCACGTCATGGCCATCTTAAACATGACCCCAGACTCATTCTCCGACGGCGGCCTCCACTCCCCGACTGACCTCGCCGGCATAACCTCCACCGTCCGCCAGTTCATCGCCTCCGGAGCGACAATCATCGACATCGGCGGCGAGAGCACCCGTCCCAACGCACCCCCCGTTAGCGAAGAGGAGGAACTCTCCCGCGTCATCCCCGCGATCCGACACATCCGCACCTCCATCCCCGAGGCCGTCAACGTCGCCATCAGCATCGACACCTACCGCGCGCGCGTGGCGGCCGAGGCGTGCGCCGCCGGCGCGGACATCATCAACGACGTCTCCGCCGGCACGCTCGACCCGGAGATGCTCCCGACGATGGCGCGCACCGGCAAGTCGGTCATCCTGATGCACATGCGCGGCGACCCGTCGACAATGACCAAGCTCACCGACTACCCCGAGGGCGTGGTCGAGGGCGTGGGGTCGGAGCTCCGCGCGCGCGTCCGCGTCGCCGAGGCGGCCGGCATCCGCCGCTGGCGCATCATCCTCGACCCCGGGATCGGGTTCGCCAAGACGCAGGCCCAGAACCTCACGCTGCTCAGGGAGATGCAGAGACTGCGGACCGGCATCGAGGGGCTGGACAACTTTCCCTGGCTCGTGGGGACGAGTCGGAAGGGGTTTATCGGGCGCATCACGGGTGTTGAGAAGGCGAGCGAGCGGGTCTGGGGAACTGCTGCAGCAGTGACGGCGAGCGTGGCAGGGGGTGCAGATATCGCGCGTGTGCACGACGTCGCGGAGATGAGTCAGGTTGTTAAGATGGCAGATGCGATATACCGGGTTGAGTGAAGCAACAACCAACTGTGTAACTTTACATAGATCGGGATGAACCTTGCATGATGTAATCTCGATCCATAAGAATAGATGGGATATGGTGGGAAAAAAGAGCTTGCCTTTCTCCCAATAACACCATTTAATCCAAATGTCTGTGATCCGTAGACTTTTGTAAACTTTTCCATTCAACTAGGGCACCACACATCCAAGGAACTTCAAGTCGACTCACCCGAAGCGCTACCTAGCTAGGCAGCTAGCTAATGCAGGTTCTGTACCTAAGACAAAGGATGCCCTAAGGCTCTCGATATCATCAAAACCATTATATCCACAACCGTAAACCGAAACTGGAATAACTGTGAAACCTCCTTTTTGAGTGAATTTTCACTGATTCATTTTCTTTTTTAAGATGCAAAACGAAATAAACACAAGGGGGGTGGTGGCGGCAAATGTAGACTATAATATCCAGCGCTGAACAAAAAAAAAACATCCGTCCCTCTAACTAACTACAAGGCGAAGAAACTGAAACAGACAGGCAGCAAAACGCTACGCTACCACCCTTGGCGACGGGGATTGCTAAATTCCACACAAAATACGGGTACCATTTCTGCCCATGCAATCAGCTCGATGACGACGCAGGCTTTACTTCTCTGGGGCGAAACAGTGGATATTTGCATTAAAAGAAGAAGGAAGAGAAAGAAAAAACGAATGGCAAAATAATAAGTCATGCATGAAAGCATAAATTATAAGTCTCACATCCGCTCAACATCAAATGGCGCATGAGCTCCTGCTCACATAACCGGAAGACCCTGTCGTAGCATGCAGACAATCTAGCTGTTGAGGTAGTTGCGGATGACACCTGCGGTGGAAAAATGTGTCAGCATGTTGTCCTATGGAGGAGGGGAAAAAGGCTCCCATCCATATTTGATTTGACAATTCACTCACCTTGCAACCTGCTTGCGCCTTCACCCAGAAGGTGGGTCAAGTTCTCCAGATCATCGCCGGCAGTGATGCCGAAGCGTCGAATCAAGTCCCTTGCTGCAGCCTCCAGGTCGCCATAACCGTCCTCCGCTGGAAGGTCATCCTCGGGCCGGCCGAAGTAGGCGTTGCTGGAGATGGCGGTCGCACCTTCGAACTGCTTCAGACGAGCCTTGGCCTCTTCCTGGGCTGCTGGGTCGAACTTATCTCGTCCGAAGAATTCGTCGGAAGAGATACCCTTCTGGTTACCGAATCTGGCTTTAGTTCGTTCCAGCTCCTCCTCTAAAATCAATGTTAGTCCTGGTAGCCCATAGGTGGTCTGGGAAGGCATCTTTGAACGCACCGTCAACTTGAGATTTGGCAGGACCAGTAGCACCGAACCCCGGCTTTTTTGGGATGGGTTTCGCGCTGGTCTGTCCGAAGCCTAGCCGAGCCATTCCCATCCCAAGACGCTCAATTTCACTTGGACTCCGTTCGTGGCTCTTGCTGGTGGCTCCAAAGGTTCCTCTGTTTGGACTAATCGGCGTGGGTGATGCGATCTTTGTCGCCGAGGCCTTGGCCTTCTCTTCGGCTTCAGCCCGCTCGGCCTCCGGGTCATAACCGAGCTTCTCTATACGCTCCGCCTCTTCCTTTGCTTTCCTCTCTGCTTCCTCGAAATCGATGGCATCGCCACCCACGACCTTCTTGGCCCCGAGTTTCTGTGTCTTCTTGGCACCCAGAACACTGCCCTTCTTTGCGCCACCAGCCGCAGGAGCTTTTCGAACAGCAGACCCAGTTCGGACCGCGGTCTGGGCAGGCGTGGTACTAGTACTATCTTGATTGCTATCTTTATCTGATGCTGAGAGGGGCGACTTCGGTCGCGACGCGCCATCACCGTTCGCGCCGGCATTGAGGAATGGTGATCCGGTGCGGCCAATAACAGGCGGGGTACTTGTTCGCGAGGGAGGGTTGCTGGGTCGTTTGATCGAGGGTTTGTCCCAAGAGGAGAAGAAGTCGTCCTCGTCAGCGGCAGGGGTTGAGGATCCGTCGGGGGAAGAACTCGAGGGGACGTCTGTTATAACAACCTCGTTGGGATATCTTTAAAATTTTAGTCTCTCAGCAAATCGTTCTCTCATCAAACGTGAAAAAATAACACCCACTCTTTCGCATCCAGAGCCGCTCTTCTCTTCAGCTCTTCTTTATACTTTACCGCCACAGGCGACGTGTATTTGACCTTCACATCCTTGCTCGCGAGAGCGGCGGAACCCCCGTGCGACTGGAAGAACTTGGTGGCCGACTCATTTCCTCCAACCTTCATAATCCGGAGTTGGTCCCATTGCCATTCTAGAAAACTAATCAGCATCACCTCTAAGCCATACCCACTCCGGGGGGCGCAGTCGTACGGTCAAGATTGGTTGAGCGAACAAAGGAAATGTGGACACCCAGGTTCCGGTGGTTTGCGGAGCAGTCGAGGCACAGATAGATACCGAAAGGGACCGACGACCAGGTCGGGTTCTTTGCGCCGCAGTCAAAGCATATCTGAAGAGAGTCAGTCCGCGACCTTACAATGCGGACTTAACAGATCAGGCAGGGGGGCGAGGGCACCTTGTTGGCGGGTTTCGTTTTGAGTTTCTCAAAGATTTTCTGGGACTGCGCCTTAGTGGCACTCATTGTGGGTGAACAGAAGGCCACAAAATATAGAAGAAAAGTGCAAAGAAGGGGGGAGTTGAGAGGCTCGCAGAAGTCGGGGGCGAATTCGAGCACGGGGGATGCTGAAGATGAACGTGGTGAGTCCTCAGGGCGCCGCGCTCGAGACCGTCGCCTGGCCTAACCAGGATTTGCAGCGCCCAGATCGGTAATTTGCACTTTTATTTTGGCGCTTGCCGTATTAGGCATAGTGTATCCACTTCTGGCGCGCGTCATTCAACTTGAGGCATATCTAATCTATTATTATCATGTTCTGAACTCCTGAGCGGTCAGGCTCTTTTTGTCTGGTAAGTTCTTGCGATCAGAGCTTTGCTGGTCTGCTGCTGCGGGAAGAGCAAAAGTCGTTTCAGACAGTGTCAGAATTTGGAGGATTCTATTTTTGCAAATAGTCAGAAATAACACTTGAGTCCAGATTGAAGTGAAGACAAATTCATATTGAAAATAAGGCACCCAGGTAACGAGGCAAGCAATCATCCAGTACCAGGGAGCAACTACCGCAAAAATTTAATAAAACTAAACATGAGTGAAGCTTGTACTACAGTAGTAGCCATCGATAGATTCGATACAAAATCAGTCACGTGATCATAGGAGGAACTCCGCTCGTCCCCACCGGCCGCTCCCACGGCGGAGCTTGGCTCGTCGGCGGACGATCTGATAATTGCAGGCCCGCCCGCCTAGCTAGAGTCGTCTTCCAGAAAAACGGTCGAACGCGCAGCGCCGATGACGGCGACCCTTGCTATGCCCAGCTGCAACAATGAGTCGCTATCTTCGACTTAGCTCCTCCTTCTCTTCCCTTGTGCGGCCATCGAAGCAGATCATCTCCCCCGCCGTCCTCCGCGCGATCGAAAATGTCTCCCGCTCCTATGCGACGCAGGGCAGTGAGGGATCGGCCTCGGGCCCGACGCGCAAACAGATCACGGTCATCTCGGACGATGGGCGACTGCGCTGGTCGGAGCTGACCGGGAAAGAGAAGGTCGCCCGGGCTACGCAGCAGTCGTTCAACTTTGCGATCGTGCTGATTGGAGCCGTCATGACGGTTAGCGTTGTCCCCTTTCTTTTTTTTTTTTCTCTCAGATTTCAGTTCCATTCTAGATTCGCTGATCGAGGGAATAATAATAGGGCGCTGTCTTTACGTTTCTCTACCTAGACGTTTTCTCCCCAGACAGCAAGACGCGGCAGTTCAACAAGACGGTCGACCGCATCAGGCAGGATCCGCGATGCACCGAACTGCTTGGCGACGGAAAGCAGATCAGTGCCTACGGCGAAGATACATGGAATAAATGGGCCCGCAACAGACCTATTGCGTATGGATCCGCGACTTCTCCTAGTAGCTGATTTGGTTTTGGACGGAGATGGGGACTAACGTTTCTGTAAAGGACCACCCTCGAAAAGGACCAACTAGGCCGGGAGCACTTGAAGATGCACTTCAATGTGAGCATGATCCCTACTCTCTCGGGGAAAAAATATATTCGGATGCTGATTACATATCCTAGGTTTCGGGGCCCCTTAATTCCGGAGTGGTGCTCGTGCATATGGTCAAGCCGTCGGATGACCACGAGTTCGAATACGAGTTTCTTGCACTGGACGTGAAGGGTAAGGCGAAAATCAGGCCCTGGTTTATACATCCATCATGGTTGACTCCGACTCCAACCCAGGTCATCCTCGCCTTATCCTCGAAAACGCCGCCGATAAGGCGGGAGGTAGAAAGGCGGGTCCACTAAAGATCTTCGGTATTCAGTGGCGCTAGTTTGCGCATTGATTCGTCTACGATGGTCTTTGCATCGTGCTGGAGGACCGGTATCTATACCTCCAGCCTTGGTCCTTGCGCCTGCCCCATTCCATGGTTCTGGATAGTCATCTTTCCCAGAGTGAGGAAATATGACTGTTTTCTGCAGGCTATGGGGACGCAGATGGATTCCCAGGTTCCAAGGTATCTGGTCTGTGATCGCTATATCAGCGAACTCTCCATTATGGATGCTAGGAGACCGGGCACAGACAGGTACACTACAGTCACCTAATCTTGGGGGAGAAGAACCCATTCATGTACGAATAAGGGAACCGTCCCAAAGGATTGACTTGGATGTTCTTGATCTATGTGTATATGTATCTATATCTATCGAGATCGTATGAAAGCTGTCTATGTAGTCAAAATATCTATATCCCCAAACAACAAAAAAAAATTTCATCTATAGTCGAATCAATCAACATCCGTCACATCCCCCACCCGCGGCCACCCCTCGACCGACCTCCCCGCCCACGTCGCGACGGCCTCGATGGCGCGCTGCACCAGCTCGACATCCCGCTCGGAGACGCCCATCCGCCGCAGCCCGCGCAGGTGCCAGACGGTCGGCGCCGCCCACCCCTGGCACATGATGGCGGAGAGGGTGACGAGCTCCGTCTCGACGGCGGACAGGACCTCGTGGTCCGACAGGAACAGGCCGTAGATGACGGCGCGCTCCATCCACTCAAAGTCCGGCCGGAACGAGCCCCACGAGGCGAAGATGGGCGCCAGGTTCTGCCGGTAGATCTGCTGCAGGAATCGGGTGCCGCGGTCGGGGATGGTGGTGTTGAGGTCGATGTTTTTTCTTGGATCTTTGTCAGCTGGGTATGCGTGACGAACCTACCCCTTCCTCCCATGGAGTAAGTGGGAGAAAGAAAATAGGGAATGAAAAGGACGAACCTCTTCTCCGGAACCTTTAGATCCTCATCCTCATCCCTATACTTCTCTATCCTCGCCAGCGTCGTCACCGCAACCACGACGGCCGGGATCCCGACCAGCGTCCACTCCTTCATTAGCAGGTCGCCGAGGCGCGCCTTGAGCCGCTTCTCGTCCTCACGACCGAGAGGACGACCTTCCCCTCCTTCTTCTTCGGTGATGTACGTGTACAGAGGACCCAGCTGCTCGGGCTTGCCGCAGGCGACGAGGGTCGAGGCCTGTTGTGTTGTGATGTCACCCGACAGGTAGGGTTTGGGGTTAGTTTACGGTGCGGTGCGTTTCTTGTACAGTACATCTGTACATACTAGAAGGAAATGGCAAAAAAATCAAACAAAAAAACAGTGCAATTGAATCAATCAATGTGAAAGTAGTCGGGCACAACTCAACAGGAAAAAAGTAAAGTTCCAAAAGGAATATACTTATGTACGGACATACAACAACAAGGTACCACCCCTCCTCCCGGAACCGCTCCGGCAGGATGCCTTTTACCTCCTCGCAGAGGGCCTTGAGGGATTTGGAACTAGACGCCGACATGGCTGAAATTTCGATCTCGATCTCGGACCGGACGAGTGTCAAGGGCACGCCGTGCACCAGCAGTTTGATGATGATCTCGGAACCCAACCCGATGTAGGCTTCGGACCGAGGAGCCGATGATAGTGGGACACAAGCAGCGCCGCGGGATTGTCGGGATTGTTTCCTTGGCAGCAAGCGGGACGCCGGCGGAGAGGGATTCTATTATTGAGGTACGCAGTGCGTTTTGAGGTACTCCAAAGAAGGATGTGGACTAATTGATTGAAGAAGTAGAACTAATAATCATTTAATAGTGGTCGCCACGGAGTCGCAGTGGTCTCCGATTTCCCCGATTTAGAGTTAAGGGAACCGGAGTCAGGGATTGCGAAGTCTGAGATGCACACCTAAGAACTAAGGAATGAATTGTTACTAAGCGCCTTTTTCTTAGGTGAGCTGATTGGAACAGGTCGCACATGTTTGAAGGATGATCCACTGTATGGAATGGCAGTACTATGCGAATCCAATTGGGGATGTTTATATACCTACTACCTACTAGTTTAAGGGCTTGTTCGGATAATGCTGCAATCTGCCTAATGTCTATGTGGAAACTATGGATATATGAGTGTATATCTAATCTTGCAGATTGTGTACAGTTTATACGGAAGAGGATCGCCGGATCAGACCGCAAAGAGCATATCATATCCTAGGCCCCTCCAAGATCGGCTTTGCCGCCTCGGTTCTCCACCAACTCTTGCCCTCCTCGCCCGGGAAGGCGAATCGCTCCAGGCTCTCCGGCTTCATCTCCACACTGTACCCCGGCTCCATGGGCGTGACGTAGTACCCGTCCTTGACGCTGGCCGGGTGCTCAAAGTGCTCGTGCAAGTGGTCCACGTACTCAAGCAGACTCTTCTTCCCGCTCACCACCACGTAGTCGATCGTGCTCAGATGCTGCGTGTACTCGGGCAGGCCGACGCCGCCCGAGTGGGGGACGATCGGGACGCCGAACTTGCGCGCGAGCAGCAGGATGGCCAGAACCTCGTTGACGCCTCCGACGCGGCAGGCGTCCGGCTGGAGGACCGTCAAGGCGCCCGCCTGCAGCAGTTGCTTGAAGATGATGCGGTTCTGGCACATCTCGCCGGTGGCCACGCCGATGGGACCATAGGGGGTGTTTTCCAGCGCTTTCCGAATCGCAGCGTGGCCGAGGATGTCGTCGGGGGAGGTTGGCTCTTCGATAAACCAAGGCTTGAATTCGGCGAGTTGCTGCATCCATTCGATGGCTTCGGGGACGGACCAGACCTGGAACAATGTTACTATCAATCTCGATGAGATCTCTCGGGGGAAGGATGAACCAGACGGCCATACTTAGGAACTCACCTGGTTCGCATCAACCATCAAAACATTGCCCTTGTCGTACCCGATCACCTCTCTCGCAATGGCCAGCCGTCTCCTGTCGTCCTCCAGGCTGCCTCCAACCTTGAGTTTGAAATGCTTGTACCCAAGCTTCACGCTCTCCTCCAAGAGCTGCCTCAATTTCTCCTCCGAGTAGCCGATCCACCCAGCACTGGTAGTGTACGCGGGCACGGCCCTATTCCGCTCAGCCTCCTTGATCCTCTCCTTCTTCCCGGGCTCGACTTCCTTCAGCAGCGCGATCGCCTCCTCCGGCGTCAGCGCGTCCGTGATGTACCGGAAGTCGATACAGCGGACCACCTCCTCGGGCGTCATCTCCGCCACGATGCGCCAGACAGGCTTGTTCAGAGTCTTGGCCCACAGGTCCCAGAGCGCGTTGACGACCGCCCCCAGAGCGAGATGGATCACCCCCTTCTCTGGTCCAATCCACCGGAGCTGGCTGTCGGACACGAGGTAGCGCCATGTCTTGCCCCAATTCGAGGTCAGCTCGTCCAGCTCTTTCCCGACAACGAGGGGGGCGAGGGTCGAGATCGCAGCGCAGACGATCTCGTTGCCGCGACCGATCGTAAAGGTCTGGAAGGGACGGATCTAGTCAGCTTCCTGTTCAAATCCATGGTGTACAGGAACTGAACACTGAGACAATACCATGCCATGTCCGGTGTACTTCGAGTCGGTATAGAGGATACAGTATGCCGCGGAGTAGTCGCCAGCGGCGTTCATAGCGTCTGAGCCCGTTTTATCGAGCGAGGTCTAGCTGGACCGTCAGCGAATCGCCTCTCATATATACATAAGACTCAGACTGCGGATGTGGTGACTGGTGACTTGACGTACCGGGAACCTCACGTCCCGTGTGATGAAACTTGTGATTTTGACCATGATGTAGTTTTGTAAAGATGAAATGCCACGCCGTCTTATTGTTCAGTTTATATAATATCCTGGGCACCACTCAATCCAGCAGTGCTCCAGAAATCCCAGAAAAGCCAATTGACTCTCTGTCAGTTCAGACACAGCCAGAGTCCTGCGGAGGAGGGGCAGACAGGAGAACTGGCTCGGAACGAACCCCCGTACGTTAGTAGCAGCTCCAATTGATCGCAGAACAGGAGCAGAAGACAATTTTAAAGGATGTACGATAGATAGCTGCGCCCGAGGGTCATTCAGCCCCATTGCCTCCTCCCCTTGCCCCTCGCCGGGCTGGAAGCGTCCATGACGGGCGGACGGCGGGGCAGGGGAGCGTCGTGTCGCGCGGGGCGCCGGCTGCTCTCCCCGCCCGGCCCCGAGCCCCCGACTGGTGGATAAATTCTGCGCATCGCAGATGGGAAAACAGTCGGACATTCTCCGATCTACCTAGTACCAGTAGGAGACTGCCAGAAGCGGCAACAGTTGCAAAGAACCTTGTGAAGGAGTAGTACGAATGCCCGTCGAACCTTTCTGGTTGTCTGAATCTGCTCACTACTTGTGCAGTGTCCTCTCTGTTCCTACCATAGATACTGTGTATCTCTTTAGTTTATATTCGATCTATATAGAGACCTCGGTCCCAATTCATCCGAAGTCCTATACACTGCCACCCCCCCCCCCCCTTCCCGCGTATACCATATGTTGTAGGTGCCTACTGTATTTGCAGTCAATTCGGGAGCTTTCCCACATTTCCCATGACCTGTGGGCATTCAATCCACAGGCAGACAATTCGTAGTACTATGTAGAAAGAGACAGAGTAGCGCACATAAACCTCTAAAGCTGTAATGGGCTTAAGTAACACAAAATACAGTACAAGCTGTCCACTCATAAACTCTAGTATAGAAAGCGCAGTTGAATCAATTACTTTAATTGGTGTGTTTCGAGACTGATGGTAGTACAGAAAGAACTCATCGTAGCCTAACGGGTCCTGGATATCGAATGCACCTCCGTTCCCCTTCAATTTACACAGACATAACAGGGCAACACCTATGGACCTCCTCCCAGAAAACACCAAGCACATCCCGGCCCCGGAGCATGTAGAAAAGGAAACCGTAGCTTCTAGCCGGAAATACCTCTCTTCTCGCTCTCCGAGAAGAAGATGATCATCCGCCACAGCTTCTTCACCAGCACCTCTGCTTCCTCGTCGAGAGCCTGTTGTCAGGCAAAGTCAGCGAAACTGCATACTGCACGTAGAGACAGGTCAGAGTGACTCACCTCTTCCAGCTGTTCCACCAGCTCCTGAGGCTTTCCACGCTGCCGGATATGCTCCTCCACCACTTCCACCAGCATCTGCTCCTGAACTCCCAGGTACTCCATGATCTTCTTCTCGACGAACGGCCTGAGCTGCTCGGTGAGCACGGACTCGTCCACAAACTCCCATTTGACATCCCATTTCCATAGTCCTTCCTTGTCTGACGGGATCTCCTGCGCCAACTGTCTCGCGGCCTGCGCCCGCTCCTCCTCCGAGAGTCCGGCAGCCTCTGCACTGTCGAACTTGATCGGGACAAGGGGGCGCTTTTGCGTGGTCTCGACTTCTTCCTCGTCTTCGAGCAGTCCCTCAACTTCCGCGATTGTCCTGCGGGTGGTTTGAGCCTGAACCTTCTGTGCTGCTGCTGCACCAAGAGAAAGCTTGAACCGCTGAGGCTCCCTGGGGGCTTGATTGCGGGACTCGAGCTCCTCTGCCTGACGAGCAAGGAAGTCGTCTGCCATACCGCGTGCCTGCTCTTGTTGCTGCGTGGCTCGGGCTTTTTCTCGCTCTTCCGCTGCACGATCAGCCTCGTCCATGTTCATTTCCCGAGTTCTGAAGGCAGCGCGACTCCGGATCCAGGCACCACGATCCGCATAGTATTCCTCGACTTTGCGACTAGCCTCAACGTCATCGTTCCACTCCCTAAGACGCTTAGCCATCGCTTCTCTTGCTTCTTGCACTCTGATCTCCTCTTCCCTCTCGCGGTTCTTCTCCCGCTCGACAGCTGCCGTCCTGCTCCTCTCGCGGTTCAACCAGCGCCGCTCTTGGTCAAGAAACTGCTTCTCGAGCTCGGCTTCTCTCTTCTTTTGCCGCCGCCGCTCAAGCTCTTCATCGCTTGCATCAGTGTCCTCGTCTTCATCAATCCACGCGGTTGGAACGCCATTTACGCCACCATTGACAAAGGACACTCCCTTCTGGTATTCTTTTCCACCCAGTCCCTTTGGTCCAGAAGGTGCGTTTGGCACACCACGGTCTCGCGGTCCAAGCGGTACACCGTTCGCACCTCCGGCGGGGCCACTAGGCGCACTAGGAGGGGGAGAGGCCAGTCTGTTGATCCGTCCACCTGCATTCCTTGCTCTCTCCATAGACTCAATCTCTTCCTCCCGTTTCAAACGCTCAAGGTCTCTGCGGTTACTCCTTTCACGGAAAGCCGCAATCTCCTTCGCAACTGTTTCCCGCATTTCAGGCGGTATATCTGATAGCTCATCCTCGACCGTGATTGGTATTGTGACGACTTCGGCTTGAGTGCCTTCGTTCTGACCCTCTGCATCCTTCATCGAAGTGTCTCCTTCGCGGTCAACTGTAGAAGCTTCCTCCTTCTGAGTAGGAGCGGTAGGATAAGCTAGATCATGGAGGACAGCGGCAAGATTCTTGCGCGCGGTCTCTATCCGTGCCTGGCGCACTGCTGGATCCTCATTTCTTGCAGCTTCAGCCTGCTCGAGATATTTGAGGGAGCTCTCATCGACAACAACCTACACATCTAGTTAGCACAGTATGCCACGCAATATTCATTTAGGTAAACATACCAATAACTTGCTTTTCTCGACCTCACGCTCCTCCTTGTCACCGTCCTCGGACGGCATCTGTCTCTTCACAGGTACCTCCACGTCCTTTAGCACTTCCACAGCAGTACCTAGGCTTTCAGGGTCCTCGTACTCTGCAAAACCAAATTTGCAAGGTTTGTCGTCTGCATCGGTGGCGCGGATCCAGCGTCTCAGTTTTCCTACAGACCGCAGTATCCTCTCGACGCCTTCGTCGCCTCCGGTGCCCTCAGTAATTCCACCGACGAAGATAGTCCTAACAATTTCTTCCTTCGTCGGTGGCTGAAGCTGCATCATGGCGTCTCGGGCATTCTGACGTTGAGACTCAGACCCCAAGCCTGCACGTCTTCCACCAGACTCGCCGCCCCGTTCCTTGCCACCCTCCGGTGTGGTCGACTTCGAAGGTCCAGAGGTACCAAGTCGGATCACAGGCGCATTAAAGTTGATGTTCGGCATGTTTGGGGGCGGTTGAAAGTTCGAGGGGAAGCCTGGTCGCCCTGGCTGCTGGGCATTTGTCTGCTGCATACCCGGAGGAGGAGCTGTCCCAGGCGCAGACACACCGGGCGGAGGAGCTGAAGAATCAGTTAGCACCGAAATACAGCTGGAATTGTCACTAGGAAGACTTACGCATCCCCGGTGGCGCTCCAGGATAGCCTCCGTACTCCGGAGGCCGGCCATAGAGACCTGGAGGAGCTTGATAAAAAAAATGTCAGCTCTAGAGTCCCAAGCAGATAAAGTCGAGAGAATGTGAAACTTACGTTGATATGGGTACATCGTGATCTGCCTCGAAGGTCTGGGGCAAAAAGGCGAGTGAGGTGACCGAGTAAATCGAAAGCTTAGCCTCTTAAAGAGACCATGCGCCAGCAGGTCTCAGCTGCTGTAGCACGGTTATCCTTGCGATATAAGCTCCCCCAGATACAGCGATCAGGTAACTGCGTCAGTCAAAACAGGTGCTGCTGGACCCAAAGGACGTGATGGCGAGTTGTAGCTGTCTGGGACTCTTGGTGCCATCGCAATAGGCGGATTTGATGCTTCGCGCATGGAGCTGGTCCGTGCGCTTGACCGTTCTTGGCATTCCCTTCCCAGTCCTGGCGGAATGCTGTGGTGGCCTCACATCCAGATACTGCAGTAAACAACAGGCGCATCTTATAAAAACTGAAAGCAGATTTATTATTGATTATTTTAATAAATATCCTTTATTAGGTATTACCCCTTCCGCGCGTCGGGAGCGCCCGCGTCAGGGTACAATAGAACCCCGACGTGTGGAGCGGCTTACTCTTCGTCACCTGGACGCTGTTGCTTTAATATGGTGAGCTGCACAAGTCAGGCATAATCAATTATCCCTTCATGGATGATGAACTGGTCAGATGGAAGACGGTAGGAGCATGATGGAGAAGCTTGAATGCTGTTCTATTCTAATGTTGTTCTGCCCAGCTATTTAACATCGTCATGAGAACAAAGAATTGTTGAGAACCGATCTTGATTGATGTGGAAGTCGGATCTAGTGCTCTATTTGGTGCGTTCTTTGTTCCCACAGTTGCTACTGTTGACTATGCTTGTATGCTCAGCAGCATAAACTTTCACAAAGCCCATACCCTCTGCTTACAATTGGAAATCATTTTCAGATTCCAAAATTGAAATCTTGGATTGCTTGGAAAAAGTGGCCCAAGGATCACAACACTATGATAACAATTGTTGGCTTTAGCAGTGCTATCCACCTAGAGTATTATCGATATCCTTTGGTTGGAACGTAGCACTCTCCGTTAGGATATTCGCAGTGATTAGTGCCTACAACTGACAACCCTTATGGACATTTTATATCAAATGATTCTACTCCGACTTATTAGCCAATACTACTTCATCGTAAGTCAGAAACCCTCTACATTCGATATCACTCTATATAGAGATACGTTTATTCAGTTTATAAATATTCAGATCTTATCTATGTTTAGCTTGACCTAATCCAATCGGTAGGGATTTACTTTGCTGAAACACTATCCCCAGTCTCTGTAGACTGCATTGCCCTCCCCTCCATTTTCGTATTATCTACGGGCTCATCCGGCACCAAAAACGTCACCGCTGCAGTTGTAGGCACAGCGGCTGCGAAGAGCACAATTGAGACAATAAGGTTGTTCATCGGCGTATTGCTTCGGATCGCCCCCACGCCGTACGAAAGAGCTGACCCTACAGACTCAAACGAGCGAAGGATACCGACACTCAATGTAAGAGTCTCGACGTCGTTATCAAAGGTGCCGACGATCCAGTACACAAATACGTAGTGGGACTCGTCCATGAATCTGAATCTAAAGTTAGAAGATACTTTCCAGAAATAAAGGCAGGGCTGCAGATCGACAAACCTCAAGAGCACATTCATCGCAAATCCTCTTCCAAAACCCGGTGAAGTCCAGTCCAGATTGACCTTCGTGGGCGAATGATCGTACAAATATTGGTTCGAAACGGCCCAGCCGAACAAGCTTAATACGATGACCGAGAAAATGGCCCATGTCAACTTTGCCCTCGTCGAACGCCTGAAGAACTTCAGATCCAGAAACCATCCCCAGAACAAGTCCGCTATTGTTGAGACAATGGCTGCCAGCAGTGCCCCGAGAGTACGGGCGCGGACTGAGAAGTATTTGGTCAGATAGATTCCAAGGTAAGGACCATTCCATGTCCCAGTGATAAGTATAGGGATCAGGAGAAATATCCTCTTGGTCTTGAGTAGGGCCCAGATCTTGCCAATTTCACGCATGAAGTTCTTGGACTTGGTCGGATCATCGATCTTGGAACCGTCTGATCGGATGACTTTCTGGGGTGGAGAGACGAGAAACGCAAGTGGAAGGCCGAGACACTGTATTGCGATCAGGACTAGGTATGTTACATATCCGACCTTGCCAGTTCTGTTGTTTTTAACATTGAGAGAAAGCTGGATGGATGCTCCGATCAGCTGGCCAAGTTGACGCAAGGCAAGCCACAGGCCCGCTATTGGTGAACAGTTAGCATTCTGGGCAGAAGAATTATACAATAGTAGGAAGCAATGGAAGTAAGGTTGGTTCACGAACTGGCTCTGCCCCTATCCTTAGATGTCGGATACCCCAAGGCAATAGCTCCCTCCGATGCCCACAGCGCAGAGGCTGCAATGCCACAAGTCACAGCGCCGAATAAAACAAACCACTCCGTGCCGTATCGATTATTCACGTAGAGAGAAGCCGAATATGGAGCGTACCCCAGCGTGCCAAGTATAAGCACATTCCGCAGGCCGAACTTGTTAGCCAGAGCTCCGAATAACGGACAACCAAAAACCATAAGCCTTGCAGAGACATGTTAGTACTTGCGATGCAACTTTCTCAGTCGGCAAAGAAGATTAAACATACCCGAATGTAAGGGCATTGGCCGCATTGACGAGATACGGCTCTTGTTGCCCTCCCGCGCCCGTGCCTATATCACGTATCGACAATCAGTAAGGTCAGGGCCCACCAGACAGTCCGATTACATACTGTTCAGCGCATTCCATATTCCAGGCTGAGTGAAGGAGATCAATCCCACAATAAAAACATTGAAAAGCGGACTCCGATACCAGCGGATGAATTTCGAGACTGGCTTCTGGACGGGCTCGTCACGGGCGTAGGAATCACTTTCGGCATCAACGGTCTCAACGGACCGCTCCTGAACCTCTGTGACAGCCATGGCTGGTATTTAAAAAAAATAAAGATGAGTTTGCCATTGTGATCTCAGTGCTCAACTTCCAGGTATATGTACTGAGTAGCCACAACGGATTTCGAGGTTCTGGATTTCGTGTCCCGCATGTCGCGATCGGAAAGAAAATGATGCCACTGAGTTTGATAGATAACTAACACAGACCCCAGAAATAATATCTCCCAGTAAGGAAAATTGACAACGCGGTATATTTCTAGCCAAGATAATGCCCAGACCCCTCATCTATGACCAATTTCTTGGTATGCCGTCCTAGCGGAAAAAGCCATAAAAGTACTTGCCCAAGGTATCTACCCTAGCTACCTGTGTTCAGGCTACATACACTATTACTTCTTATACAATATTTACGTATAAGAATTCGATGCCATATTCTAAAAATCGTTCAGAATTGAATCCTGGTGTGGGGTTGGTAGTATCTGCTGCTGAGCTCAGGTCGATCTAAGATATGAGATCCACCGAAGGTTCAGAGGGACCTGCTCGCGCGGATGATAGCTCCCCCGTATGGGTTAGTTGTCGGCTCCTCCCGCCATTCTTGTTCTGAAATCCGGGGCTGTCACGAGCAGGTGGTGCATTGCATGTTCGGGGCCCGCTGTGACGTGCTTGCGAGCATCTTGGCGGCTGATTGCCAATGTGAAGTCCGATGCTGCTAATAAATGGTATATATATGCCACCAGTTTGCGCCCATGATATGCAGAGTACGTATGGAACACCGAATCAAACTCAGATATTAAAAAAAATGGCGTCGTTGCTAGTTCAGTCTCCAAGCGTCCCTGCGCAGTCCCCACTGGGGACGGAGAATGAAATACAAGCGGAGACCAATAATGGTTTTGTCTCTTTCAGATTCGTTCCATACGGCCCCTCTGTATCTCTTCAGGATCCATACCCCCCGAATACAGTTTTCCCTCTCGCACTGTCCCTCACGAAGTCCGGGCTGCCTCTTGGTGATCTGACTGATTCCATCAAACAGCTGTCCGCCGTGGGGAAAATCGAAGAGCTATTGAACCGCCATGGCGCCATCTACTTCAAAGATCTGGGGCTGGGATCCGCGGAGGAGTTCTCGCAATTTGCGCAAGCGTTTGGATGGCTGCCGCACGAGGACATAGGAAATCCAGTGCGGCGGACTGTGGTGGCTTATAATGTTGCAACGGCAAACGAGGGTCCCAACACGATGCCAGTATATCCGCACAATGAATTCGGTTTGAGCCCGCATTATCCTGCGTATGTGTTCTTCTATTGCGCGTCTGCGCCCGAGACAGGTGGCGAAACGCCTATAAACAACTCGATAGTGCTCTATGAACGGTTGAAGGAGGCCGTCCCTGAGTTTTTGGAAGAGTTAGAAGAAAAGGTGGGCAACCCCAGGGCAGTCGATTCTTTCTTGAAGACAATGGACATCTTCTTACAATTGTCTGCAGGGGGTCAAATACCAATTGTTCTATCCCAACAAGCCTCGTTCTGATTCCTCCTCGCCCGGTACTTCAGTGCTTCAGTCTTATGGTTTAAAGGTCCTCGATACAGATACTGTAGATGAAGCGCGCAGAAAGATAGAGCTTGAGATCCAGAGACTCCCAACGGCCACCTGGGTATGGGAGAATCAGTCGGAGACAAATCCTCTCGGTGATCTGAGAGTCTGGCAGCGTCTACCAGGTATCCCTGCGGTCTTTGCTTTTGCTAAAACTTACGATTACTAAATAAACCCAGCCGTTCGTAGGCATCCTCGGACTGGTCGGATGACTTTCTTCAATAACATGGTGTCGAGATTCCTGAACGCTCAGGCGGGCGGGAGCTTAGACCCTCCATATATTAACAAAGAGGGCAGATTCCAGCCACCAGCCCTCGTAAGTTCTTCCTCTTGTTTCTCTTTGCAACGGTACTGACCGGAGCAGTATGGAGACGGCAGCCCGATCCCGCACCGATATCTTGAGACCGCGGTTAAGATAATCAAGTGAGTGGTAGGATCTCGCAGTCGTTGCTATCGTGGCTGACAAATATAGGGAAACACGTTCTTTAGTAACCTGGAAGGCTGGAGATGTTCTCCTTTTGGATGTAAGTTTTTCCCATTATTTGAACAATGAAAAATGGCATTTACTGAGAATTGGTACAGAATCTTGCGGTACAACATGCTAGAGAGCCGTGGACAGGGTAAGATGCGCTAAGAAGACCCGGGCAGCACAGATGCTAACGCCAAACACAGGCCAAGAAAGCTTCTTGCCAGTTTATGGGATGAGCCGACTAAGTGATATTGGAGAACCGGTAATGACAGCTCCAATTATCTGTCAAGTTTTGTTATCATATCCAGATTATATAGGAGATAGTATCAGTCGCTACTCTAATTCTTCTGCATTTCTTCATCTTGATGTCTGCTACATCTGATACAGTACTTTTCAGCACTTTTATCCCGTATCTATTACCTCTTTTAAATACTGGACCAAGAACACAGTCCCAGTGTCAATCATCATGTGACCACAAGGGTTAACACGACGCGTACAGGTATCAGGGGCCTCCCATAAGCCTCCATCACAACCCACAGAAGAGCAAGGCAAAACAACAACAAAATTAGAATCCACGGGACCAGAGAATCTAAGAGACGAGGGAAAAAGCTCGCACCCCCGGGCCCATTAGGGCCAAGGGGTGCTACGAAAACCTCCGCCTATGCTTTTGGCAGGAAAGGATTTTATACTTCCCTGGATCCTGCAAGCTCTCATCGGATGTTGGCATAGGTAAATATCAAATCGGCCGCACCTCGAGCAAGGCAAGGATCGAACCCGGGGGCTTTGGGTCCGGTGACAGGGAAGGTCACTGAACATTGCCCAGTGACCTTAACCGCTGCACTATCATCCCGGGTTCTGGTTGAGTAGTAGCTCTGTTTTAGAATGATAAGGGAGCTCTCGAGGTCAGGTGGATGTAGCCTGATATCTCTTGGAAGATGCCAGTAGATACCTTGTGGTTTCTTGACAGTCATTTATCATTTATATCGCTGTGACCCTCCTTCTCGGATCTGGTGGACAGGTACCATTCAATGTGATATTACTTCTTATCGCCTTCCCTTTGGTTATGCTGCTCTTCCACATATGTCATCTCGCATTTTATCCAGATCCAGCCTCCATTCTAAGTTCCCATACCTACCATTCAAAGAACTCGACGATGCTGTGACCAGTTAGTGACGCATCCATAATCTCTGACTCATGTGAACTGCACTAGAATGCTATCCTTCAGCGCCAACCTTTGCCCTCGTCAGAGGTTTCCTCTTTCGTAGCACCCTCTATGTTGTCATTGTTATCGTCTTCGTCGATCTTATTATCACACCAAGAGAGACCTGCAGTACCGTATATACTAAAGTATATCTTACGATTTGTTACGTCCCCCGTCTCCAAACCTCCAATAATCCCACATTCTTCCTCAATTCCCCATATGACATCATGCACTTCATCGGGGTCGATAAAGAGCTTGATGTATTTTACATTATCTCTGATAATATTCCACATCTGGACCTTCCCCGAAATACCAGGGCACAACTTGCCACTTTTACATGCCTGAATTGCGAAAGCCACAGTCCACATAATTTGAGCTACTTTTGAATTCTGAGCTCTGGTAAGGTCAGGAAGCAGGCAATCCCAGACCCTGCTGATCTATTGGCCTAGCCATATTAAATAGAACCTGCAACCTACGAAGAGGCATACATTTAAGTGCTGCCTAGTGTAATAAAATGCACGGAATTCAACAGGATGAAATGTAATAATCAGATGCGCTCAGTCGATTTGCATAATGCGTCTTGACACATTGGTTCAAACACAGGGGGTCGCGCTATCTTCGCGTGTAGATTCAAAGCATAAAAGGCGTTCTATTGTGGCACTGACCAGGCAGGAGTGTTATATGGATTGTCAAGCGTGGAGGCTATACCCCGCATGGAATTCCCCATCGAAGAGAAGGATGGGGGAGAATACTATTACTTATCTGGTTCTGGTATTCTGAGATTGGCTACCTAGGTATGCGAAGGGAATTAGGGCAAGACGCATCATGTGAGGGACCGGAGAGCAGACGTCCGACGAGCGAAAAATTCAATGCGACGCGTGATGCTCGGAGTGGTCCTCACCGAGCCTCGATCATGCGATCCTTGGCACTGGGGGCGATCGTTTTTAGCAACTGCTCGGAGAAGAGCTCACCGTTCGAAGGTTTAGGAATATGGTTCCATGCTCCATCGAAGCCGGCAATCATTCATGCACTATTATTAGGTCCACCAAGAGAGAATCAGCAGCGTGGGAAGCGTGAAGATGTAATGGTTACCTGATTGTCCTGCTACAAGGTACTTGCGGTTATTCAGCCCTGGGACACTGCTGAGACGGCGGACACCGGTGCTGCTTCAGGGAGCACGGCCGGCGGTGGAGATGTCACCCGTGCCTGCCTGCCCCACGCTGCCCCTCCACAACACACGGTCCAGCCGGGCGCCGGCCTGACGACATGCTGGGATATCCTCCGCGCGTCCCGCCTGCGCCCTCCCCCAAACAAAGATATCAGAGCTCACTCGCAGTACGACCTCGTCTGGTCCTGCTTAATTCGCTTATCTATTCATCTGTCAGGTAGGTAATCCGCACTTTAAACAGCTCTTGACACTCGAATCAAGCCCCTCTGTCTGCCCCGCACTGATCCAACCATCCGCATCTCTTCCGCAGACGACGAATTCCCTTCAGACCGTCACAATGCCTGGGTTCTCGCAGGCCACCGACCTCGACGCGTGGAAGGCCCTCCAGGAGCACCACAACTCGGTGGGCCGTAACATCGTCCTGAAGGAGGCCTTCGAGAAGGACCCCAAGCGCTTCGAGAAGTTCAGCCGCACCTTCTTCAACCCGGCGGACAAGTCGGAGATCCTCTTCGACTTCTCCAAGAACTTCATCACCGAAGAGACCCTGTCCCTCCTGGTCAAGCTCGCCAAGGAGGCCGGTCTGGAGAAGCTCCGCGATGACATGTTCAAGGGCGAGCCCATCAACTTCACCGAGAACCGCGCCGTCTACCACGTCGCCCTGCGCAATGTGACCAACCAGCCGATGCAGGTCAACGGCAAGGATGTCATGCAGGGTGTCAACACCGTGCTGGAGCACATGAAGGAGTTCACCGAGCAGGTGCGGAGTGGTGAGTGGAAGGGTTACACCGGCAAGAAGATCAAGACCATCATCAACATTGGTATCGGCGGTTCTGATCTGTAGGTCGCTCTGGGCGTAGCTGCATGTTACGATCATTCCCGTGTGTGGAGTACTGACAATTGAGCACAGTGGCCCTGTGATGGTCACGGAAGCCCTGAAGCCGTACGCTGACCGGAGCCTGACCCTCCACTTCGTTTCCAACATTGACGGAAGTCACATCGCGGAGGCGCTCAAGGAGTCTGATCCGGAGACCACCCTCTTCCTTGTCGCCTCTAAGACCTTTACAACCGCCGAAACCATCACCAACGCTAATACCGCGAAGAAGTGGTTCCTGGAGCACGCCAAGGATGAAGCCCATATCGCCAAGCACTTTGTTGCCCTGTCCACCAACGAGGCTGAGGTCACCAAGTTTGGAATCGACAAGAAGAACATGTTTGAGTTTGAGTCCTGGGTTGGTGGTCGTTACTCCGTGTGGAGTGCAATTGGTCTTTCCGTCGCTCTCTACATCGGCTTCGACAACTTCCACGAGTTCCTGGCCGGCGCTCACGCAATGGACCAGCACTTCCGTGAGGCCCCTCTCGAACAGAACATTCCAGTCATTGGGGGTCTCCTGAACGTCTGGTACAGCGACTTCTTCGGCGCCCAGACTCACCTGGTGGTGCCTTTCGACCAGTACCTTCACCGTTTCCCTGCCTACCTGCAGCAGCTGTCCATGGAGAGCAATGGCAAGGCCATCACCCGATCTGGAGAGTACGTCAAGTACACCACCGGCGCTGTCTTGTTCGGTGAGCCTGCCACCAATGCCCAGCACAGCTTCTTCCAACTGCTGCACCAGGGCACCAAACTCATTCCATCGGACTTCATCATGGCGGCCGAGTCGCACAACCCGGTTGATGGTGGCAAGCACCAGCGCATGCTCGCCTCCAACTTCCTTGCCCAGTCAGAGGCGTTGATGATTGGCAAGACTCCTGAGCAAGTCAAGACTGAGGGTACGCCCGATGAGCTGGTTCCCCACAAGACCTTCCTTGGAAACAGGCCAACGACCTCGATCTTGGCCCAGAAGATCACTCCTGGAACTCTGGGAGCCCTCATCGCCTACTACGAGCATGTCACATTCACCGAGGGTGCTGTGTGGAACATCAACTCCTTCGATCAGTGGGGTGTGGAGCTGGGCAAGGTCCTCGCGAAGAAGATCCAGAAGGAGCTCGAGACGCCGGGTGCTGGTGGTGACCACGATGCCTCCACCAGCGGACTGCTTCTTGCGTTCAAGAAGAAGGCAAACCTGGCGTAGATTTGTAGCATCGATTGCGGACAGCAAATGTGATGTATGTTCTGTGACGAAGAATTAATGGACGTTTCTACTTTCTAGATAATGCCAGCTTTAGTCCATTGTTGAAGTGGAATGCTTCTCTGGAGTGTTAATAATGTAGTATTATTAGGGAAGAAATTATAGGAGGTCCGCTCCGTGTTCAGACTTCCTTGAATATCGATTCCCTGGTTCATGAGGATGTGGAAGGGATGCCCAGTAAAACAATCCGTTGAGCCCCGTACGCATGGCATATTTTCTCGAAGATTTTCGCGTAGGTGAATCAATTCCCTCAGAGTAATAAGCAAGATGATTGTAATTTAGAGAGCATCGAACTGCTATAAACTTGACGCGGCCAGAGCGAACACGATTAACGAAATGGGTAATGATGGATCGACATGCGGCGTCGTACTCCGTACGCCGTTCATAGTACGGAGAACAGCCGCGGCGTCCAACAACACCTACTCCGCAAACAACCCCCAACCAACGACCCAGCGCGACCCCGCCTGCCAGCCCCTGCCCTGGTGGCACGCAATAATACTTAATATGCCTGTCCTTCATTTTTCTTTGGGCTCCCGGCTTGGTTTCGCTTGCTACTATCTACTTCTGATCCCTTCGTTGGTATGGCAGCCCTTTGGCGTCGCAGCGGGGAAAGAGGAGCTCCTGCGCAGAGGAGTGGGATATAAATATGGACAACCGGTCCCTGTGAGCTGTTTGAATCGGACGATGTGAGTTGTCCCGTTTCTTGCATTGTTGACGACTCTCTTGAGTCTCAATGCGCTCAAAAGAAAAAAGACAACATGGAGAACTGGAAACTGACTAACCGATGGCGACAGAGATTCTGGAGAACATGTAATACGCCCCCCTCCCCCGCTTTGAATCTGAATTCAATATTCTCGGGCGATACTTTCGTTCCCGATATTGTCGGATTATTTTACTACTGTCTCATACGATTCACTTTATCACTGCGCATATTATTTCTTTGAGATAGAAAAGCGTCGTCTCGCTAACTCATGCCCATAGATCACAGACCCCCATGGGAAACTGCAATACATTCCTTTCCCCACCTGCAACGAGACCTTCCTCCCTCTCGCTTTCCACTACGGCATCTCGGAGACCATCACCTGCACCATCGCCTCCCTCCCGGATACTCTCTACCACCTACTCGAGTACTATGTCCACTCAGACGTGCCTTTGACATGTCGCGTGCCCACGGGCCCGCTCGCGCCGTCATCCGGCTCCTCTCGAGCCTCAACTTCTGCGGGGACGAAAGATAAGGCGAAGGAGGATAATGACGACGATGACGGGGAGGAAGAGGAGGGAACGAAAGACGTGGTCGCGGTCGTCGACGACGACGGGCCCTCGTACACGCCGCTGACCATCGCGCTCCAGGGGACCCTGCAGCGCAGTCACCTGCACATCTGGACGGATCTGAATGTGCTGGTGCATAAGATCAGTTCCGTCGTGCCAGGCGCGAAGGATTCCAAGAAGTGGAAGAAGAGGGCGCGGACCGCGCCGGGGTACGTCGTCGCGGGGACGGCGTACTCGCTTCCTGAGATCCATGTCTTGCCCGGAGGGAAGACGAAGGATAGCAAAAAGGAGAAGATGACGAGGGAGCAGAAGGAGGAGGCTCTCGTTGAGGCTGCTAGGAATCCGTGGGCTCCTGGCCACGGGACGAAGGTCATCCGCGGGGAGCCGCTCACGTTCATGTTCCGTGTCAGCTGGATCGAGGGCGGAGAGGGTCTCGGGTGGACGGTGTCATCGTCGTCGTCTCCCTCTGGGACCGGCTCATCTGGCATGGGAGCGTTCCTCGGGAAACTGATCTTCTTCGTCATGGCTGCCTCGGTGGGTGCTCTGGCCGCTCTGTACTGGGAGCGAGGCGGCGGCCGCAGGCGTCATGGCGGATGGAAAGGGGATGGAATCTTGGGTGCCCCGTCCGGCCTTGGCCATGCCAGGGACCCTAGCGGGGTGACGTACGGCGATGGGGGCAGGAGAAATGGCTATGGAGGCTATGGGCTCGGGAACGGGGGCAATGGTATAGGAGGTAGAGGCTACGGGTATGCAGGACACCCAAGCGGAAAGAGAGACTGATTGACCTCATTTGTACTGAGGTGTACGAGTTACGACTACGGATAGGCGAATGCTCTCCACTTGCCATTCCGGGTACATTGATTGATTGATACCTCTTTTTTTACCTGGGTACAATAATACATACATGGGAGTACCAAAACGTCATGAATATAAAAGGGTGACGGCGATAACGCTTGGCGCAAGAAATCATGTTCAGAACGGACGCATAAACTCGCATTTCTATTCCCACATGAGAAATGGCATCTAAAAAAGCAAAACCCAAATCGTAGTTATACATGGCAACGGGAGTTCTTGTCTCACCGTTCGAACGGTCCCATGCAATGGTACACATTCTAACATCATCCCATCCGATACCCCGACTGACGTACGTATGTATGTACTTTTTATCAAATCCTCGCACATATCTTTTCTCTGTCTTCCACTGTTCTTAATCTTACCACCCCTGCGCCCTCATCCTCTGGATCTTCGCAACCGTCGCATTGAACGAGTACTTGAACAGCTTTCTCCACCGCTCCATCCTGATATTCTTCCGCATCTGCCCCCGGCGGACGTGGAACCGCTGCGCGGTCGCCTGCGCCCGCACGCGGTTGTTCGCGCACTGGACCTGCAGGCTGCGCAGCGCGGCCGCGACGTCGATGCCGCGGTCCGGGTCGACGTTGACCTGCCGGCCCAGCCGGGGCCCCAGCTTCAGCTCGACGCGGCGCGTCGACGTGCGGTAGTTGTCCGTCTCAGCGGACTCGCCGACGGCGCGGGAGAGGGAGAGCGGGTCGGCGAGGCGGCGGCGGGCGGCCTCAATGCGCTCGCGGGCGGACTGGAGCGTCGTGGTGGTGGTTGGTTGCGGGGCCCCGCGGCCGCCGACGTTGAGTCTGTCGAGGATCTGGTCGATGGTCTCGTTCACGTCGGGCTTTTTCTGGGTTTCGGGCTGAGTTTCGGGGGTGGTAGGGGTGCTGAGGGAGGAGGGTTCTTGTTGGGAGGAGGACTGCTGCTCGCTGGTCGTTGCGGGGGCAGCGGGTTGTGATGCTTCACTCTGAGCGGAAGCGGCGGCGGCGGCGGAGGAGTTGTATCGGATCGATGGGACGCTCAGGAATTGTCTCCGGACATGATTATTGATCGGTTGCAGTCTTCTTGCCGCGAGACCGGGCTGCTGCTGCGCGTAGAGCAGAGAGGATGCCGGCCTGGAGCGAAGAAGGCACCGAGCTAGAGTGCGCACCTCCATCCTTCGTGGGCAGAGATCAATGCGAGCCCAATTGATCGAGATAAAATCTGCAATTCGATCGAAGATGAATCTCGATGGGCCCTTCCCCCATGAGACCGTTGGGCAGGTGGGTGGTCGTAACGGACTCCGCGGAGTTATATCCAGACGGTTCGTTCGTTCGAGGTTATCGAGAGGCTCCGGATGGAAATCTTCATATCACGTGAGGCGGACCCCCCATGCCCGCGGGACCCTTGCAAAAGGGCCGCGCGCTTGTTCCGCTAAAGTCTTCGCAGACGGAAACTCCTTTATCTCTCGCTCGCTCGCTCCCCCTCTGTCTGTCTATGTCTATCGCGCTTTGTGTTCGCAAGCTCGCTCGCTCCTAGATATCATCTCTGGTTTTAGGAATCTGCTCTTCGTTCGTTTCTGGTTGAAGACTTCTTTTTCCGCCAAGAACTGAACTCGTATCTACTCCACAACGATGTCTTCTATCACAATTGCAACCCTCCCCCGCATGAGCCGGGACGTACTGTCTTCTCTCCTCCTGTCGAAAAGCGCTTCGAGCAAACTCGCCATCATTGATGTCCGTGACTCAGGTAAGTAATATCAATGTACAGTCGACCTTCATTTCCCCGCGCGAGATTTGTGGCCTTAGGTACTGACCCCTCCCTTCTTATCATTCCAGATCACGTCGGCGGACACATCTACTCTTCCACCTGGGTCCCCAGCTCCAGCCTCGACCATCGGATGCCGGAGCTCGTCCGGACCCTCAAGGACAAGGAGAAGGTCGTGTTCCACTGCACGCTGAGCCAGCAGAGGGGTCCCTCCGCGGCGCTGCGGTACGCGCGGGAACGGGAGCGCACCCTCGGCGAGGAGGAGAGCAAGAAACAGGAGGTCTACGTGCTCGAGGGCGGCTTCGTCCGGTGGCAGGAGAAGTACGGGAAGGATACCCGGTTGACGGAGGGGTACGTGGAGGATATCTGGCAGGAGTACTGAAGGGGCGAGGAATTTTTTTCCCCCTTCCCCCTTTCTTTCGATGGATCTTTTTTCTTTTTTGTCTGTCTATGGTCAGTCATTGTGGGCTGCTGTTTGTGAGAGTCCGCAGCCACACAACACACACATATATATTGAACTGCAGTGAGATCGCGAGAGTCAAAGGTATCCGTTCCGTGGCGACTTTTCTTTTTCAGGGGTTTTCTTTCCTGGGCGTTGCTCTTACAGCAGTGTTTGGTCGCCTCCCGCAACCATCGTTCAGTCGCTGCAGTTAGCATACCCGTCGAGCAGTCTCGACCCTAATATCCGAGTGCGGACGAGTTCTGGTCATTTAGGAGAAGTCAGGCGTCTCGAGGATGCTTTCCATTTGCTCCTGGAAACCAGCTCACGTCTCTGCTCCTCAGCTGCCGGCTCGGAGTCCCTTGCATATGCATGAACAGGACCTGGCAATGTTTTTCCTTTTTTGTTTCAATATGGTTACCGGGATACCCGTTATGAAATGACGGCCAAAATTAGGAATACATGTCCCATTATAATAATCATAATACATGTATGTACATTAGCATGCAGATTTTTCAGGGCACCAAACCTGGATGTTTCAGTTTCATGACAATGACTGCAACAATTTTCCTTCACGGCACAATACTTCCCCCAAATCCAACAGGCCTCCTTCTCCCTCCGTTTTCAGGGATGATGGCGAGAGCCTTGTATATCTTCCCCATGCCCCCCGGTCCCTTGTCCACAAGCCTCTTCCACCCGCTTTCCAGGTTCTTCCTCCTCTCCTCGTCCGTGACGTTCTTCAGGAGCTGCTCCGTCCGCTCCGCGATGCCCATCGACAGCAGGAAGTCCCCCTGCTCGACAGGGCCGTGGACCTCGACGCCTTCGCTCGCCTCGATCGCCGCCTCCGCCAGGGCGGTGAAGTCGACGTCAGCACTTACGTCAACCGCGCCGGGCGACGAGAGCGGCGGGACTTTGGCGTGCTGCCGGATCCCGCGCAGCGAGTTGACGGGGACGGTCGATGCGGGGCCGTAGTCGAGAATCAACGCCGCGCCGGATGGTTTGCGCTTCCCGAGGGGCTTCGAGGCCGCGGACGCCGCTCGTGCGCCGGTGGCCTGGGAGGCGGAAGAGGAGGATGAGGAAGAAGAGCCGCCGATGCGCCGCGCGAACTCGGCCGCGTAGATGCGGCTCTCCGGGCTGACCTCGATAGTCGAGCCCGGTCGGGCCTTGAGCGCCTTGTACCGCTCCGATATCTCTGGTATCACGAGCGACGATGGCGTGGACGCCTTCGCGAGCGTCAGTTTGAACTCGGGCGCGTCCTTCTTGTTCTCCACCACCGCCTCCGGGTTCAATGTCACCATAATCTCGCGCCATTGCGGAGTGTTCGCATGCTTCGGCGGTTGGTGTAGGGTAGTAGGGCCGGTTGGAGTCGTGATTGTTGTCTCTCGCGGCTGGTTTTCTGGCGAGGGAGCGACGGATTGGAAAGCGTGGATGGGGAGGGCGTCGAAGAATTCGTGGGCGAATATGAACGGGGATTTATCCTCGTCTACACAGTACATCGTCACGGTCAGCTTCGTGACATTATGTTTTTAAGAAGAGAAGAAAGTATGCAGCACGACTTACGATGCGGCAACAGCCGAATATCCTCAACCCATATCACCGGCACCCCAATGTGTTTGCTTATACTCTTGTGTCCGATCTCAGTCTCCTCGATAGGCGCATCGCCCCCGCAGAGGAGCTGCTTCTGTATCTCCCTGAGCGCAGGACTGGCTTCCACGAGGTAGACAGCCTCGATGCTCGACGCGAAACTCTTGAAATTGCGAATAGTCTATAATACCAATTATTGTTATTATTGTTATCATTCATCGCTGGCCGCATGTACATATAATAATAACAATACATAATCACCCGACAGCACCACGGAGACAAAGATCTTCCGTAGCAGCAGCAGCAGCAACAACAACAACAACAACAACTTACACGAAGCATATCATCCATCAACGTCCCCTTCCCCGGCCCAAATTCGATCAACACCACCCCGCTGCTCTGGCGCCCCTGCGCCATCCACTCCGCGACCGTCCAGACGCCAATCAGCTCGCCAAACACCTGCGTGATCTCGGGCGACGTGATGAAGTCCCCTTGCTTCCCGAAGACGCCGCGGCGCGTCGTGTAGTATCCGCCCTCGGGGTTGGTGAGGCATTGGCGCATGAACGCTGCGATCGAGATGGGGCCGGTGGTCTGGAATACACACAGCAAGTAAGCAAACTTGCTCTGTAGAAAGTAGTAGACAGGTTATACACACCCTGATCGCCTCCGCGATGGTTTTCGCCAGCGGCGTGGACCATTCCCTCTTCTCAAACGTCGAGGAACATCGCTGGAGACGTAGACTGAGCTGCGGGAATTGGCATCGGTGGTGCTTCTGTCTGAGCAGGTGCGTCACAGCCCGTTTCGCTCCATAGTTCATTTTTCTTTTCTCCGCAAGTTGCGCTCCGCCTGGATCGAAAATATAGGGACTTATAGCAGTCGCGGGGGTTTTATTTTAGATTCCTAGAAATAATTATTTGTGGAAGAGGGTTTCATTCTAACATCGGATAAAGAAATTTAAAAGGCCAGTTAATAGTACAGTGCAGAAAAAGTAGATGAATGAAGCTTTCGGCCGGCGTCAGAGTAATCTCCAGATTTACAGTTCCTTCTCCGCAAACCGAGCACCGCACCAGTTCACGTGATATCAATCTTATCATCCAGTTTCATAAGTCGGAGATCTCTAAAAGAAAGCAGCGCAAATACTTGTACATATCGTAATAAATAACTCAGCCGGTCAAGAGATATCGAAGCGAGAAATACAGCCATATGCGCCATCTGATTTCCGACCTTTCTGCCAAGCCCAGAACCCTAGCTCATTCTATTCTTCCTCGAGACCATCACATCATATGTGACTTTTAAGACTTGCCCAGGACTGGCCAAGCGTGTTGTCTCACCACGCTTCTTGGGAACGACCCTGGGAACGACCCGTGATAGAGTCATAATGGAACTTACTGGGCGGAAACGGTGACGCCTACCGGTAACCTCTGCCCTTGTTCCGCGAGCCTTGCGCCGGTGCGTCGATCATCATCTCATCACTGTAAAGACCCTTTTCTTCACCCTTTTCTTCATGTCCGGTGTCTCCACCATTACTAGAGAAGGCCCGACTACCTCCACGACCATTGTAGTAGCCATTAGCCCTTCGATTGTTGTAGCGCGGGTTGCCTCCATCACTGAAACCGTAACTTCCGTCCTGAACCTGAGGTTCGGCTCTACGGTTCTGCCGGCGCTCGCGATCCGCTTGTTCTCTGAGACCATTATAGGAGGACTGGGAAGACTGCAAAGCACGGGGCCCAGTTGGGGGATTGAATGCGTTCGAGTCCTGTATCAATGATTCCGCGGGAGTGGGTTTCATGCGCAGTGAAAGGATTCTGCCATCGGCCTATCATTTGTGAGTCTCGACTTCTACCTAGAACCTGACAATGAGAGTAACGCATACCTTCCGGTTGTTGAAGTTCGCGACCACGTTCTCTGCGCCCCATCTCTCCGCAAAGGCTATCTCCGCGGTGACAGTAGGATATTGCGAAGTAATTCGACAGCTCACTATCTGCCCTCCAACGGGCTCAAAGGCGGATTGGATGTCTGCGGCGGTGGTGCCTGGAGCAAAATTGCTCCCTAAGACGACAAATGGCCCGGAACCGGCGCCCTTGATGGTGATGCCAACATCATTATCGCGGATGTTCGCCTGTCCATTCTCTGGCCGAAGGGCAGCGATGAGGCGCTCTTCGTTCGGGCGGCGTTTGTTTACCGAGGCTGGGCGCGAGGATGCGAGATTGTTTTGTTTCTGCTTGAAGGTGGCTGACGCAGAGCGCTAAGAGTGAAAACCAAAAAGGAGTCAGCACCTGATGTCGTAGAGTAATAGAAGATGATGGGGGCAAGTGTTGCTTGTTACCTTGACCACGCCGACCCTGCTCGCGAGACTCCCGGGTGTCGGAGTCTGTCTCTTGGTACCAACTCCCGAGCCAGGAGCGCTGGCTCTCCTGTTCTTGCCTAGAATCTCATTTGCGAGAGCCTCGTTCTTCCTCCTCTGGCGATCTAGATGTCGCAGGAGCAGTTAGAAAATATACGTCTGGAGACGGAGTGGCAGCTGGGTAGCTCTTACCGGCTTGGATGATCTCGTCGAACAGGACCGCCTCCTTGCCGGCCGCCATTGCTCAGGAAGTCTCGCGCGTGAGACTTGCACACCGGACGGAGGAAGTCGGAAGGATTTGATCGCGAGATCTTGACCGAGCGCAGTCGTCAGTTGAAGGAGGGAGAGAGGGGAGAGGCGTTGAAGGCAAAGAGCTTGCGGGGAGCAGCTCCTGTTCCGCGTCTCCCCAAGTTGAGGGCGCCGAGCTGAGCTGAGCGGCCCGTTTGAGACTAAAGGGAGCTGCGGGCACCTCGGATTCACCATCTCACTCAGCGACGTCCAAGCTCAATAAAACACACCTCTGCACTCTGCCTGGAGAGGATGCAGTGTCTGTGGACAGTTTGTGGAACTACTTTCTACAGATTCTGCCGTCCCCTTGTTCTTCCGTCCTTTGGCTGTGTCTCTGGGGAGGCGGTGGCCACTCTCTGTCGGCTCATTCCTGCCTCCAGATTCACTGCGATGTCGGCCTCATGGAGTGCGACTCCCCTTGGAGGTCAGAAACCGGTCCGCTGGTTCCCGGTCACCGTCTCCCGGTGATCTGTTGTCCAACCTCAGTCAGCGGCTTCATGTCGTTCGACGTGTCAAGGCGCTCAACACTTCCCTGTCCACTGTAACATAATTCTTCCAGTCGACCCTGCAGGAGGGCGATCTGCCTGTCTGTTGTTTGTCTTGTACTTTCTCTGCTGCAGTCACCTCTTCTTCATCCTAATGGCTGCTATACCCGCGAGATGCCTGGATACGAAGTCTCCCGACGGCCGCAGTGGACCTGTTGAGAGCAGACGTCGGCAAAACTTGTCGATGCTTTTCCGTTCGTCCTCCAGGAGGAGGAAAAGGTAAATCTCTCTATTGGGGACTCTGGTTGCGGTGTTGATAGCTTCCTCTCAGTATCTCGAGTCCCGAAACCTCTCCACCGACCTGTGAGGAAAGGATTCATTATCCAGTGTTTAATCCGCAGGACCCTCGACATAACCCTGCAGCAGCCGCGTCCTCGTGGCTTAGGAGTGGCTACAACGTCTCCCGGACACCAAGTCCTCAGAAACCAGTACGTTGGGTGCAGGACCTGCCCGTGAGGTCGCTGCGGAAAGCGAGGTCAGGCTTACTAGCATTAACTGCCGGAATGCGCACCCATTCGACCTTTTGGAGTAAGGCATCGAGAGAAAGCCTTCCAGAGATTAGTCCGCTGTATCCGCTTCCGGATGGCTTAGGTGATGTTTCCAGTGGATGCGTATTTCCAGCTACAGTGTCTGAGGCAAGCACCGAAGAGGACCCTGACTTTGGTGTCGAAATCTACCGTACCTGTTGTAATTGCGATAGACCATTCTCCTCGTCGAGCTGGGATAGCGATGAGTCCTGCGATGTCAAGCTCTCTTCTTCTTTGGCATTAATTGGCCCCAGTGCCCTGTCCAAAGCGGACCTCGGCCCATCCAGATCTATTACCAATTTATCCCCTGAGAAAGAAAATCATGCTGGTTCCATCCAGGAGCTATATGTCGATCCCAGCACATCGGATGTTCTACCAAGAAGGCAAACAATTAAGTGGCATGACGGATACGTCAGAAAATCATTTTCACAGGTCGACACCGACTCTTCTGCAACCCCTGGGTCTACATCCAGAGATACACAGCAGAGCGGCAGTTTTCAAATCAGTGATGACATTGGAATGATGCTAGAGCCTTTTCCACTGCTTGAGTTGTCAAGTTCGGACAGCAGTTCAAGTGTAGCCCTCCTCGAGCAAGGGTCCGAGTCTAGATCCCCGGGATCCTCTTTGGAACGTGCAGAGAGTTCGAGAGAGGTACCTTTGACAAATGGCCATCCATCTCGAGGATCTACAGAATCAACAGATGCCATTGGGCATGAGTTCAGCGAGGAATTGCGGCAATATGTCGGGGCTATGGAAAAGTTGACCACGGTAAGATCACCTGAGCTAACGTAACTAGTAAGTCTCTTATAACTTTTTTTGAAATGAAGGAACCTGAGGGATCAAGTATACCAGCTCCTCCATCCGATACTGCAGACAGTGTTGCGAACGATTCATCGAACCACGCCGCTCTTGACCACCAGGCGGATGAGCAGGAATCCAAGGTGTCTTCGAACCGTCAAGAAGGGTCCAATTATAGCTCCGAAGGATCTGGGCGTACTAATCACAGCGGGCCCGCTGCGGGAGCGAATGCTTCTCAATGGAGCGATCCTACCTCCCCAACCGAGACAACTGACCCAATGTCTGACAAAGATGAATTCTTTCTTGTCGACGGAAAATCAGGAGATTTCCCCCCTCCTAGAGGTGACAACCCGATGAAGACAGAGAAAAGGATCGTCAGCGACGGTAGTATCCATAGTGGCCCAGGCCTCGACCGTGATCCAGGAAACAGGAATCAGTTTGTCCCCGAGGCAGTTGGGCCAGGAGGACCTCTTCCGAGGGAGACGCAACGCAGGGACAACCGAATTGGGATCGAAAGAGACTCCACTGACTCCAGTGAAGAATATATAGTTACGTATCAGACGCTGAGGAGGCGTTTCCGTTCGTGGAGTGACTGAAATGGTCTACGGATATTCTTTTGGCATGTCTTGCTAACTTCTGAACCGCTCCTTGCGCATGAGGCCATGATTCCTTTAACGAAGTCAGTTTATTGTGTATGAATAGCATGATAATAGGAGAAACACTCTTTAAAAGTTGAATAGCGCTTGTCTTCTATGAATGGCAGTTTATACAGGTCGCCCTGAGACGGTAAAAGATCGCGAATCTTTTTCTACCTGTCTCGAAAACTGTCTACCTCCGTGCATACATAGCTCATAGACATAGAGCATACGTTGCCTGGCGACTTAGGGCCACTTAGTTAGACATCCTTCTAGAAGTTCCCCAATTTGATATTTGCGAATGTACTGTACATACATCGGTTTCTTATATATATGTACATACATGTACATTATTGAACAGCAAGCTTCAATCTTTTTCAAGAGATCAGTACGTCAGACGATTCTTCCAAATTATATTATTCGCCCCGAGACTTAGATGTCCTGATTCTCTTTACGCGAAAGACCTCATTCGTAAACACCTCGATGCTACATACATGCATACCTCTCGTCTAGCTTCCACATATAAACCATAGGAAATATCAAATCGCTTCTCTCACGGATTAAGGACAAATGAGAGTAATCATCATGGTCGTCAGGCCAAAAAGAAAGTTATTTTGAAAGATCACTGGGCAATTTTTTTTACCATCTCGGTGCTCCGTCCTGATCTGAGGAGAACTTGTAGAAAAGCCCTCTGATGCAGAACTACACTGTACAGTAAGCTGCCAATTTTTTCGTCACACTTACATCCCTGTTCAAGCCATCTATCTCACTGTTATTAATAGAATATGACTTTGACTAGCCTTGCTTGGTTTTCTTATGTTTTGTTATCGATTATAATGTTTTTTCCAGACAGCTTCAAAATCATATGGATATAGGAGAGTGATCTCTAAAGGCACTAGACATGGATGTAGATGTAGTGAAAATTTAACCCGTTATAGGTACCTATCAGCTTCAGGTACAGTACCTAAACAGGAGCTACTGGATTGGCGGGGTTCGTCTATTTACAACTCGTCTTTCCAGCACGTGATATCATGACATGAATGTGTCCCAGTTTATTTTCCCATATATAATATAAGCCTTCCCTCACTTATCTTCTCAGCCTTTTTATCTAAAAAGACATATCTCAATCCTTCAATGCAGACATACGTACTGTACATTGCTGATCATGGATTTTTCACTTCCCAAATGGCGCACCGATCCTGAAGAAGAAAGAACGCACCGTTATCAACATTGAATCTCGACCGTTTGAACTCACGAGAATAATCTCACAGAAATACCTCAGAAGCATTGAAGCCCGCGTGGCTGTCTTTGAGGGCCAGAGACTTGATGATGATAGTAGCGGGCAGCAGCCTGCCATCCTCAAGGTTCAAGTTCAGTATGTACATCTTTCCAGGTCTTCTGTCGGGTGTCTTTCTACTAAAATGTAACGTATTTTTAAAGATTGGATCCGCACTTGATCGAGGAGAGCGATCGACCAATAGCGGGTAGACATGGCAATGAGACTCTTCCGTCAAGAATGCCGTGGCATCAAAAAAATATGAAGTCACAGGCCGCACACCCGTCTTTTATGGCTCAGTGAAACTCCGTCAGGAATGACACCGACGTCTTTCCCGGGGGATATCTGAATGACCTCGCCATGTCCAAGGTTCCAGGCACCTCTGTTATTGACATTTCGGATATCACAGCGGATGAACTTGCGATTATTAAAAGGCAGCTTGCGAGAATCCTCGAGTAAGTCTGCCTTTTTTTTAATTCCCATTCCCATTCACTCCTGCATCGGAAACGACTCTGGCAGGCATAGACGTGTCTATTATGGATGTCACCGGCAGAGATATACGTCTTCTTCAAGGACTTCACTATTGCGAAGGCGCTTCGGTGCAAGTGTTCTATGATCGTGAGAATAGACAAATTAATCACGACCCAAGCAAGTCAGGACCCATAACGGAAGACTCACCCGCCGTCTCGGCGTTTTGCCTTTGGTGGTAGGTATATTATTCTGCTAGGGGGTAGTCCTAGCAGAAACAATACTACATCTCTGTCTGTTGCCTTAGCAGATTGCTCTCTTTTTTATTTGGGATAGCTTTTGTTGTATGGATGGCGACCAGACCAAAGAAAAGCCGAATTTTCGTGATTCACAGGTCCCGATATTCGATATAAATAAACTATACTTCTTCCCAACCGCGACTCCAGAGAATAGGAATAAAACAATCCTGCAGGATAGGAATGATACAATATAGACAGAACTGTATCACCGTTCTTCCACCGTTTCCACCCCTATCACATGACCAGAAAAGGCAATAACGGGAAAAGAAGTCAACCTAACCTCAACGTAAACCCTGCTCCAGCCTCACCACTATCCCCTCCAGGCGCACCACCAAACACACCTGCAAAGTCCAGCCGCGGCGCCTCCTCCCCGCGCTTCGGCGCCTCGGGTGTCTCCCGCCGCCGCCGCCGCTCCATCCCGGCCTTGGAGGGAAATGTCGGGAACATCTCCTTGGGTTTAGGCCGGGGATCCTCGCGGAAGTAGTGGTGGTTGAGACACTCCTGGGCGGTGGGGCGGGAGGCAGGATTCAGCGCCAGCAGGGACGAGAGGAGCGCTAGGCCGGCGTTGGTGAGGTAGGGGAACTTGGAGCGCGGAAGTAGGGGCGGGTTTGTGCTCGAGCCAGAAGCGGATGTGCTAGGGGGAAGGCGGAGGGACTTGGCATTGGGAAGGGAGCGGAAGTTGGGCCAGGTTTGCTGCGTCGGGGGTCCAGTGAGGGCGAAGATCTGATGGTACGTTATGTTAGCATCTGAACGAGAGAATGAAGGCGCTGTTTGAAGGGGACAAAGGATCGGTACCTTCGACACCTGGTCGACTTCGTTCTTCCCTTGCAGTAATGGTTCTTTGGTGAGAAGTTCGCCGAAGATGCAGCCGATACTCCACATATCGATCTCGGGCCCGTACTTCTCAGCACCCAGGAGCAGCTCCGGCGCTCGATACCACAGCGTCACAACCAGCTGCGTCAGCTTTGGGGGCGGGTCCCCGAAGTATCTTGCCATTCCAAAATCAGCGAGCTTGATCTCGCCGCGGTTGTTCATCAACAGATTGGAGGTCTTCAAGTCGCGGTGCATGATCCAGTGCGAGTGGAGGAATTCGGTTGCTGAGAGGATCTGTAGCAGCAGCGTCTTGACCTCTGACGGCAAAAAAGGCTCGCGCATGTCGTCCAGCAGGGTCTTCAGGTCGTGCTCGAGGAAGTCCATGACAAGGAAAACACTGTTATGATGCGGCGGGTGAGGTGCGGTGCCCCGTGCCGGATGGTTAATGATCCTCTGCATCTGAAACTTTTCAGGGGAACAAGAGATCCAGTACTCAGGGGAATAGCGAGGCTTACTCGTCCATGCTGTTTCCCATCACGATCTCCCGTAGATTAACAATGTTCGGATGCCTGGCTTCGAGCAGAACCTGGATCTCCCGCAGACCGGTTACCGGAAAGCCGTCCGGGGAGTTCTCCATCTTGAGCTTCTTGAGGGCGACAATTTCACCCGTCATGATATCCCTCGCCCTCGAGACCCATCCATAGGAGCCCTCCTCGATATGGTTCAATCGCTCGAAGTTGTCGACATGCCTGCATGGGCCCCACTCAGGTGCAGGGAAACGCAGCAGAACGGAGCGCTTCTGCTCGACCTCTGCAGGTGTCTCTGGCTCCTCTGAGAGTCTGCGACGCTTCGTCGGTGGCTCAGCCTCTCCGTTGACTGTGCCGCCTCGTTGCTGGAGCGCTCCGTCGGCTGCAGATTCTCGTTGAGCCTGGGCTTCTTGCAGCCTGCGCTGCCTCTCCGCCTTGGCGCGTTTCCTCTCCTCCTTTTCGCGTTTGCGCTGCGCAATGGCAGCCTCGGTTTCGGGGTCATCGTCGTCCCATCGCGATTTCGTCGGGGCAGACATCCTCGAGCGTCGTGTTGGGGTCTGCACGAGCGGTTGTCGGACGCAGTGCCTGGTCGCCCGTGATGGCTGCGGATCGCGAAGCAGATGCTCCGGAACGGATCTACTATTTTGATGACGCTATGGCGGCCGGGGAAGCAGACGCTTCCGGCCCGTGCCTGGAAGCGCCGAAGCCCGACCCCGATTTCAAAGCACCCCACCTTGTCGCCGGCCAGGGCGGGCGGAGCGTGAGGGGCGCCTCGATGGAGTCAGAATAAAAGCGCTTCCCCTCTCTCTCAAGCGATTCGATCGAATCTGCAGGAGCTCTCTGCCACGCCTCTGACCCTGTGATCCCTTACGATCATCGAGTCCCGCCGGCGCCATGATAGAGCCGTTCAAGGTGAGCCTTACAGAGCCCGGGCGCGACGAATCCTCCGCTTACCAACGCCATTGCAGACGACCTTCGCGGTCCCAATGACCTGCGAGGCTTGCGTAAAAGACATATCGGACTCTCTCTACAAGCTCCAGGGTATTTATCAAAACAATGCGCGCGCTGAAGAGGTCACGACAAGCTGATGGCTCAAGCTAGGGATCCACAAGGTTGAGGCGAACCTCAAGGACCAGCTGGTGCTGGTTGAAGGCACCGCGGCTCCCAGTGCCATTGTATCAGCTATCCAAGCCACGGGTCGAGATGCGGTCCTCCGCGGCAGCGGTACTACGAACGGTACGTCTTTGGTCAGAAGCAGCCCTCCCTGTTAGCCGGCTTTCTCCTTGCTAAGAGTCCGTCCGAATCTAACAGGCGCTGCCGTGTGCATACTGGAGACGCACGCGACTACGGTGCCGAACAAGATCCGTGGCCTCGCACGTATGGTTCAGGTTGGATCGAACATGACCCTCGTGGACCTCACGATCAATGGACTTTCACCCGGACGGTACTGGGCCACCGTGCGCGAGACGGGAGACATCTCACAAGGAGCCGCTTCCACGGGAGGGATCTGGGAGGCCCTGAAAAGCAAAGTCTTAGGCTCTCAGCCTCCCAAGGAGCCCAGGGGTGTGTTTGGCACCGTGGACGTCGATGAGAGGGGCAAGGGCAACGTCTTCCTGGACCGGCCAGTCGCGGTTTGGGAGATGATCGGACGGAGCATGGTCGTCTCAAGGAGCAAGGATGGTCCCTTCAAGCAGGAAGATCCTGACACAATCGTCGGAGTCATCGCTCGCAGCGCAGGGGTGTGGGACAATGACAAGATGGTATGCTCTTGTTCGGGGAAGAACGTGTGGGAGGAACGCAAGGAGCAAGTCAGCAAGGGCATGATATGAGAACCCGTCTGCGGCCGGGGCAGACGGTTGAACGCGAGTCGACGGGAGACGAGCACGAGCTGACTGCCACGCTTTTGCTGCTTCAGCAGACTCATCCAATCATGTACATAGTGAGGCATAACGGACGGGCAAGGCACCACGGGGAAGGGACTGTATGTCAGGAATGTTGTTTTGTACACGACACATGTACGGGGTACATAGGGAGACGACGGTGGACATAATGTCAATGCTATGGCCGAGATGTGACGGGATCTGAGATAGGTTTGGTCCAATGAAGATATCCACAGCTGCGAGGTTGTCCTGCGACCCGTAGGAGCTCATGTACTCCGTCAGTTCGGAATGATCTCCGGGGGCCCTGCCCATGATGCGCTCACTCCGATGGGATGGATGTTTAAACGGCCCTGTATGTACGGCACATACCGGAACCAGGATTTACACGGTACGGTACGGACCCGATCCCTTGGGAGGTTCACATGAAACAGAGCCCCAAGGATCCTGAATTGTAAGTACAATACCGGTAACCGAGATGATGCAGAGGACGCAAGAGGAAAGCTGCCGTCGTTTTTGCCATCTTGGTCAATTATCAGCCCTTCCAAGGTTGGCCATCTCCGTACCACACGGTGCAGTGTGGCCAGTGCTCCGGTCAGTCTCAAACCGCGGGCGTATCAGAAGCGAAGCGCCTGGCAGGCCTTGAGTCTTGTCGAGCAGAAGCGCACCCGAGGAAACGCCGCTGCTCCGATGTGGCGTGACGCCGCGAACGGTGAAGGGCACGGGGACATGATTCGTGTGCCGCGAGCCCTGGGGAGAAGATGTATATCTGGAGAGCAGGTCGACGAGAAGACGGAGAGCCAGGGCCGGGGGGAGAGGCCAGCGAGGCAAGCGCGGACCACTTTGGGCGGCGGGCCGGGCCTTCCCCTCGCGCTTCCACGAGCCGCCGTTCTGCAGGCGGGCGACGGCCAACCACCGCGGCGCGCTGGGCATGCAGCGCCCTTTATCCCCGGGCGTGCGTTCCACCAGCATCCCAACCCCCTGTCGCAGCTCTCGCGCACAAGGCAGAGTCTGGAACGCCCGTCGCGCACGCCCACTCAGGAGCCGGATCAGAGCGTCGGTCCGGCGCCCGGCGCATGAGTCCGTTGCTGGGCGGAGTCCCTGTTATTTTTGTATTGTTTTGTATCACAGGCCCCCGGGGCACATGTTATCTTGGGCGCGTCCTGCTCCTGCGCCTGCGGGCTGCTGGCTCTGGCCGTGCTGTCGTTCGCTGCTGTTCTGTGCTTCTGCAATCCCCCGCAGGCTGGCCCTCAACCTTCCACTCCTTTGGATCTCTCCGACCGCTGCGAGTAGAGCTGACGAGACGGCGCCGGACTTTCTGCTTTGCTCTTGCGCCGCCCGATTCCTCTCCTTCACTCGTCCAGAGTACCCGCTGGACATATCCTTCTTTCTCTGCCTCGTTGGAGCCCTATGTCGTGTATATCATCGCACCTACTTTCCATAATAGCTTCTGCGCCCTCTGCCTCATCACGGGACTAACCTGGTCGCGCCGTGGTGTTCGTCCTATCCCACGCCAGATCGCAGCTCTCTCGAGACCGATGACCTGCTATAGTTCTGCGTAGGGCCCCGCATCCGTCGAGTCCCACTGCAGCCGTGCAGAAATCACTTCTGCCCATCACACGCCAAATATCCCACCACACGCTGTGTGCATTTCTTTAGACGCTTGGCTTCTGTGATAATCGGACACATAAATCGTGCATTCCCCGCCAGTGCGACCGTTTCCACCGGCTCGAGCGCTGTGTGCAGACTTCCCATCCACCGTCAAGGCGGTGCCGCCGGTTGGGCCCAAGGCTGTTCCCGCAGGGACGGTCGCTCTTCCCACCCCCTGTATTCAGCACCCAGAGGTAGACCTTCGGTGTCCCAGCAGCGCGTGCAACGATGTCGTTGAAACAGGTACGTCCCCGGCGACACACGCGGATGCCCCCGATGCAACAGGCTGACCCGCGTCCGGCGACCAGGAAATCGAGACCTGGGTTCAGGCCCTCCAGCATTACGACAACCAGGAGTATGACGAGGCGCTCAAGGTGTTCGCCAACATCGCCGATACCTCCAAGATTCTGTTCAACTGTGGTGTCATCCATGCGACGTTGGGGGAACATGAGAGGGCGGTATGTGACTCAATGGATTTCCATGTACTTTTCCATGCAAGCCACGCTGACAGCGAATAGGTCGAGTTCTACCAGCGCGCAACAAGTTTGGACAATTATTTTGCCGTCGCCTACTTCCAGCAGGGTGTTTCCAACTTCCTCCTCGGCGACTTTGAAGAGGCATTGGCCAACTTTAACGACACCCTCCTGTACCTCAGGGGCAATACTGTGATCGACTATGAACAGCTTGGGCTGAAGTTTCGCCTCTACTCTTGCGAAGTCCTGTTCAACCGTGGCCTGTGTTACATCTATCTCCAGCAGACGGACCAGGGGATGCAAGATCTGCAATATGCTGCCAAGGAGAAAGTAACGCCGGACCACGACGTCATTGACGAGGCGATCAAGGAAAAGGCGGAGGTATGTTCCCCGGACCTGACATTCTGTGCACATACCAACGTCAGTTGATCAGGGATACACCGTCTTCTCTATTCCCGTCGGGGTTATCTACAGGCCGAACGAGGCAAAAGTCAGAAATCTGAAGGCGAAGGACTATCTGGGAAAAGCAAAACTCATCGCGGCCTCCGACCGGAGTAACGCTTTCACCGGTTTCCAAGGCTCGGAGTTGAAGAGGGCCGCTACCCTTTCGGAAAGGGCGCGGGACGATCGGCCTGCGGAGAGTATATCTTATGCTGCGACGAACCTGGTGCAGAAGAATCTGGTCAGCCGAGCCAGACAGCAGTCAGAGCCCCCGATCAACCGAAATACATTCCCGCCAACGCCGCCGCCGGATTCGGACAAGACTGTCTCTGCGGGCAACGGCTCGTCGGCCGGCGGTTCCGGTTTGACGGGACGCGCAGCGTCGGTGCGTGCTGGTCGTCCACCACGGCTGGATCTTGACAAGACGGGGACAACAAATGGCCGGACGGGCGGGGACATGCCATCGATGGCAAAATCGCGCATGGGGAGAGCGCGGACTGCATCCGAGTCTCGGGTTCAGACCTCGAGACCGTACGCAACCGCGCGAAGCCAGAGCCGTGATGGCAGCAGGCCGCCATATTACCGAGATCCCGGGTCGAGAAGGCAAATGAGCGAGTCCGGTTTTATGCCAATGAACGAGGAGGGTTATGGTGACGATGTGTACGATTTATATTCCAGTCCCCGTTCCATGGGGAATCCTAATCGACGTGGCCCGCCGCGTCAGCAGCGGTATATTGAGGAAGAGGATGAGGACTACGCTAGCGACTACTATGAAGATGATACCATCGATGAGGGCGAGTTTGAGATGATGGGCGGGCCGCCGGCCCGTTCACGGGGAGGAGACCGTGGACGGGTCCGCGGCGCTTCGCGCAAACCTGAAATCCGCAAGTTCCGGGTCAAGGTCCATGCCGCCGACGATATCCGCTATATCATGGTTGGGTCAGACATTGAATTTGCCGAGTTTGAAGGCAGAATCCGCGAGAAATTTGGGTTCAAGAGCCGATTGAGGATCAGAATGCGGGATGAAGGCGACATGATCACGATGGCCGACCAGGATGACTTGGACATGCTTCTGAGTTCCGCGAGGGAGGCCGCGCGGAGGGATGGCCATGATATGGCCAAGATGGAGGTATGTCAATTTCCCCAATATGCATGTCGAACATGAAGACTGACGCTCCGTTCCTAGATATGGGTCGAAGAAAAGTCATGACTCGATCGGTGACCGTCTTGCTTGTTCTCTCGAATCTATCAATGCATCTGTCTGCATCGCTAATCCTAAGGTGTTTTTGGAGAAGTGGTCTTTAACCGGGTTACCCAACTCACTTTTTTTCCCCCCATCTATTATTTGTTCATCATACCCATACCTACGAGCGTTTAGCATTTCGGCGATATGATTCCCCTAAATAAATACTATAATTGGACTACGTCGAATACCAATGTTTGCTTTCAGATTAGACCATAGCCTAGCTAGCACTTAGAGAAATGAGTAACAATACAGTTCTTCTAATAATGGAGACTTACTGATCTCCATACTGTTGGAAAGTGGAGATTGGCTACATGTTTAATGGTTCTCGATCTATAATGCATGCGGGGCGATTATCAGCTTTTTTAGGGCTAGTCCGGTCACGCGCTGCTCCATCGACCCGCAGGGACCAACAGCGCAGAGATGCGGACAACTGACGTTGGAGCTCGGAGAGACTATTGACAGGTGTCCGGCGATCCAGAAGTCTCAAGAGCTTTTTGCGTCCCTCTGTCACCGCTAGAATAAAACAAGGATAAATAAGAAGATGCCAGAACGATGACAGATATTACACCGGTTATCAACCAGCTCCTTACGGAGACCCATTCCTCGCCGGCAATCCCCGAGCCTGGAACTCGCCCGCCGTTGACGGAGACCGTGGATGAGTTCCTCAAGGAGGCGTACAGAATAGTCGGACGCCCCTTTGATCCATGAACGCAGGCTGCTCTTCTAACACTGATTTTAGAACTCGCATATAAACTCCCTCCTCCGCTACCTGCAATCCATCCGCCACTCCTACCTCTCCACGACTCCCGCTCCCTCGGCCTACTACCAGCGCCGCACGCCTTCCATCTCTTCTTCTTCTTCCCTGCGCGCAGGACAACAGCGCAAGCACCTCACCGACGAAGAGCGCGACTCGATCGACTCCTCGACCGCCCTCCTCCTCCGCGACCTCTCCTCCTCGATCGCGAACCTCTCGTCCGCGGAATCCCTCCGGCAGGAGACCGAGGCGACCCTCCTGCGCAAGAAGTACGGCCACACGAATAACTTCCTGTGGCGCTGGGCTGGCGGGTCGGGAGCTCTATCCTCCGGTGATAATGGCGCCAGGTCGCCCGAGCAGGAGCGCGACGAGGAGACGGCGCGCACGATCCGCACCGTGCGCGAGAACGTCCTCTGGTACCTGAGGCGCGGCCTCGAAGGCGCGGCGGAGGTGCAGCGCGGCATGGTGGAGAAGCGGATCGAGCGCGTGCGGGAGAAGGAGAAGAGCGTGCTGTACAAGGCTGCTGCTGGTGGTGGCTTGGAGAGAGTAGTGCCCGGTGCGCAGGACGCTGCGGAGAAGAAGCCGCTGCCGGACGATGGGTACAGGATGCAGCCGCCTCCTCCTCCCCCTTCGATGCGCGCACAGGATACTGCTCAGGGCGAGATGGCCGACATCGAGTCGCAGCTGTCGCCGGAGCAGCTGCAGCTGTTTGCGGAGGAGAACGACTCGATGCTGAAGCACTATGAGGATACGTTGAGTAAGGTCCAGTATGTCTCACGTCTTCCTTTTCCCCGGCTTCCCTCAATATATTTTGTTTGTGCTGCTAGAAAGCAAAAAGCAATCCATGTGTCCTATTGTCCGGACTGACGCCTCTGCTAGAAACGCAGAAAAATCCCTCCTCGAGATCTCCTCCCTGCAGCAGACCCTCGTCTCCCACCTAGCCACGCAGGAAGAGTACATCGAACAGCTCGTCACCGACGCGGCCACGACGCAGGAGAACGTCGGCCGGGGGAACCGGGAGCTCAAGCGCGCCACGGAGCGGCGGAGCACCGCGCAGGCGGTCTTCTGGGGCACCGTGGGCCTGTGCACGTGGCTTATTATTTGGGATCTGATTTTCTAGATCAGAAGAAGGTTCTGTGTTGCGTAGCATTGTATGCATATATCGGTGAGCCTGGGAATGGTATAATGGAATAATATGGATCGGTTATAGATTTGTTTTTTGTCCTGAAGTGAATCAGTAATATCGATACCGAAGCATATTTATTAAATAGGCATTTTGGGCCTTCTGATAACTCGATCCTCTGTGGCATAAGATCAGCATTTGGGCTTGCGGCATGGGTTAACCCTCATTGAGGTAGATCTCCACAGTATACAGGATGGGTAAGAATGAAATCAGGACAGGAATGTTAGAAGGGAAATACCGTACTAATCCACTGAGTCACCTAGAAGCGTCTTCAATGCTGTCATATGGTGTTTACAAGTAGAGATACCCGCACGTGAAGATGGTGGAGGCGATCTACGCCTGACACGTGCCGGATTCGCTGAACCGGGGTATCCAAGCTTCAGGTGGTCCTGGCTGTCCCCTCCATTTCGCAATAGCTTCGCTGCTGTGAACAGATATACTTTGCTTCGTCTGTCATCTCTGACTAATAGCGGCCTGCAGAGCCCATTTCAAGGGATCTGTGTCGAGCCCGTTGAGGATTGGAAGCTTATACCCAATCCTGGAGAGTCCGAATGCACCGGCGATAGGGCACTTTATCTTATCTACTCCGCATGGTGTTACTGACATGCTATCATCCTGGCTGATTAGCGCACATGCTCGCCGTGGGTATCTGATCCCCGCGCTCAGATTTTAGCGACTGATAAGCAGCTCAGCACCTTCTTGGCCGTCACCTCGAGGAGCCGTCGCAGCAGAACATCATCGCCTCCGGCCACCTGGCGACCCTGCACCGGCTGAGCGATGACGTCGTGCGCAAACTGCCCTCGGACCGCTCCTACGCCGACAGCGCCCGCGCCATCCAGACCGAGGCGCGCGTCTATCGCCGCCTGGGCAAATACAAGTACATCGCCCGCCATTTCACGCTCACCGACGACTACATCGACCTGAAGTACGAGCACAACGGCGACCTGCAGTCGTACCTGGAGCGACATTGCCAGCATCATGATCATGAGCATGAGCATGAGCGTCAGGAGCCCGTGCCCCACGGGTTCGTGACCCGCGCCGCGCGCCAGGCCGTCAATGCCGTCAATTACATCCACCGCAACGGCGTCGTGCACGCGGACCTCGCGGCGCGGCAGTTCCTCCTCGACGACGGGATGCACCTCCGGCTGAGCGACTTCGCCGGCGCGTCGCTCGACGGCTCCGAGGCCCTCGTCATCGAGAACGCCACGCACTACCTGCCCCGCGACGAGGTCTCGCCCAGCAGCGTGCGGACCGACATCTTCGCCCTGGGCTCGACGCTCTACGAGATCATGGCGGGTGGGGAGAAGCCCTACGGGGACCGGTCGGACGAGGAGGTGCAGGAGCTGTATCGCCGGAAAGAATTTCCCAGTCTGGAGTTCATCGAGGATCGGAGCTGGAGGCATATCATCGAGGGGTGTTGGAGGGGGTGGTACGCGTCCACGGAGGATATCTTGCCGGATCTTCCCGCGGAGAAGCGCTTTCGGTTTCATGGTTAACTCCGATAGAAGGTAATTGGCTTCTAGTTACGATTGGACGGTGAGTTATCAGCTACTTGAGGTAAGGAGAACCCAGCCTTGCTGTCCAAAAGGAACGCCTTAAACCCGTATATTCGACAATGATCAGTGGGTGCTATTGCATTTTGTCTCGGAAAAGATATGCTCTACTCTTTCATCGATACTTGGAGAGATATAGGGAATGATACAGAATTATCCATGATTCAAGCGCAACCAGCGAAGAAACCTGTTTTGCTGCGTGTCAGACGACGCATGTCCATCTCGGAGCCTCCGCTTCGCGTTAAAGAAACCTGAGGGTGGCGCATGGTCTTGCGCTTGACATAATCACTAGCAAAAGCCATTGAGTAAATCCGAAGCCGATCGGCCCGAGTGAATGGGACTTGCAGAACTAGACCTCAGCTCGTGGTATGTATTGTAAGTACAGAACTACCTGCGTTTATCTGATGCCGGAACGTCAGTGCGCTGCTTTCTTGAAGCCGAACAGGACTATGGCGAGTTTCTTCAGGCCTGGGAAATACTTTTATGGATAGTTTAAGCACTATACATATGTTATCATAGTCTGGCAATCTCAAAGCTAATATGCAATTAGGGGATAGTCTCTCCAGATCTTTGTCTGCGCGGACACCTGCATCCATTTCTACATACACCGATATAGGTATGCAATGTGCTAGAGCACGTGAAGATAAAAAAATGAGACACATTTGATTTTCCACTTTCTGTATCCTCATCTGTACATTACTGGCCGATCAGTTTAGCCGGATGTTTTACGCTGCCTTCCCTGGTCGTAGGGCTAAATCTTGGTGCTTACATCAGATCAGAGCCTCAGCTGAGTACTCCCCTGCCCCGGGCACAACCTGCACCATTTCTAACCGCCGGAGTTCTCCACCAGTGATCTTTGAGCTTTTCCTCCGAGAGGTATATCAGATTCAACCTGCATATGGATTATCAGCCCTAGGCTTTTCCAAGCTTTCCGAGAGTTTCGTTGCATCGCTGTTAGGAGTTTTTGGGTACATTTATGTACTGTACAGTATGTATGTACTGTACATACCTACTACCCGAGAAGGTAGTAGGTTCTTGATATCTCCTGTAACTGGTTCAAGTCAACGGCTCGTGGCCTTCCTGGCGAGCGATAATATACTATAGCTTGTTCTCCTTTTCAGCTATTCGATCTCCCGCAATCGTCTCGCCTGTGTGAGGCGGAATGCCAATTCTGCATGATGGCGCTCATAGTTTGTCAGCCTTATACGTCAGTCGAAGGATATTCGACGCGACAGTCATGCAAATCCCATGGCTTGCCTAAAAGACGGAATTATCATCTCTGACCTCCTTGGGACGCCTTGGCTTATCGGACCCATGTCTGTCCAGTTGTGATAGGCCGAGACTTCATTGATGAGTGCTGGATTGTCTCAATTGAACACGGGAAAAGCCGGTCAGTTACTGCCTACTACATAAAAGTCAGCGTTATCATACTTGGTCCGAATATTCCTCCTCAAGATCTTTGCTTTTCATGTTCTCTCTTTTTATTCTTGGAATTCTTTTGGTGGTCTGTACAGTTCCTACGAAAGACTAACTATGGGATTCTTCGAACTCTTTGTGACCGTCGTTTTCCAGTTCTTCCCGTTCACATGGCGGGACAACAGCCTCATCGTCCAACAGCAGCCATTGCCGCTGGACGTATCCTCGCACGGAGTGGTCTTCGAGCCTCAGGACATTTCAGTGGGTATACAGTACGGAAGCCCTCAGAAGGAGACACAGAAGAAGGAATTCGTCTGCAAGTACCCGTCGCTTGTGGGCTGGGAGCTGTGCAATGGCCCCGACTCGCGCGATTGCTGGCTCCGTAATACCCGTATAAAGCAGCCCATCTTCAGCCAGTTTGATGTACAGACGGACTATGAGGATGTTTGGCCGCCGGGGATTACGAGAGAGGTATTCACCATTGTTCCCGCATGCAAGGGTATGCGCTGATGGATTATGCTGTACGTAGTACTGGATCGATGTCTCGGAACGTACCATCAGTCCGGATGGCTTTCCGAAACTGGGACAGGTTGTCAATGAGACGTAAGTTAGGATGGGATTCTTCCTTAATGTTTTGCTGACACTTGTCTTGCTCTAGTTACCCGGGTCCATTGATTGGTGAGGGTTACGACTCCAACACTGATTTTGTTTGTGCTGACATGGAGATCAAGAGGCCTGTTGGGGAGACGAAATTGGTGAGTCTTTCCAGAAGCACGAGTCCGTGACCTATAAAGTAATGAAGGCAGTTGTACATGTCACGAACAGATTGAAGGACAACGGGACTACCATCCACTGGCATGGTATGTATTGTATACAATTGCCAATACTCGGCGAGATAGTCATTGGCATACTCGAAAATACATGTCTCGCGCTGGATTAACTGGAAGATATAGGCGTCCGCCAGCTACATACAAATGATGCCGATGGCGTGAATGGTCTGGTCTACCGTCCACTCCCTGTATCCTCGACTGACCTATGTAGGCGTCACTCAATGCCCGATCGCTGAGAATGAAACGTACACTTACAGGTTCAGGGCGACTCAATACGGTAGGAATCATTCTGCATTTTCAATTACTTTTTCTTGCTGATGTAGGTATAGGTCACAGCTGGTACCACAGGTTAGGACTCTTCCTTTTCTCCGCTGCAGGACGTACGCTTATGCTTATACATTTATTAGTCACTACTCGCTCCAATATCCCAACGGAGTAGCAGGCAAGGAGTCCGCCAACCTTTTTAACATGACGATATGTTAATAAAAATATCAGGTCCACTTCTGATTCACGGTCCTACTAGCGCCGACTGGGACATCGCGTGGGATCCCATCTTCCTGCAGGATTGGATCCATGACAATGCGTTCCGAGCTTTTGTACACGAATTGCACCCGCCTCCGCCTGTCGCGGACAGTATACTGCTCGGGGGACAAGGTAAAATTACACCAGAATTTGAATTTCGTCTCCGGATTTATATTTACACTTTTACTGTTGCAGGCGTTTATAATGGATCCGGTTCCATATTTACTAGGGTCGTCGAACCAGGGAAGAGGATTCTGCTGCGCCTCATCAATGCAAGGTGAGAAAGACGGACTGTCGTCATATTTCTAGGTGCGGCGGGAGTCTGATTGGAGCAGTACGAATATGCATTTCGTTTTCTCTATCGACGGACATCCCCTCAAAGTCATATCGACGGATTTCGTCCCTATCGAACCGTACGTGACGAATTCGGTTTCTATCGGCATCGGTATGTGTCAAAAGGATTTATATATACATCTCTCTCTCTTGCTCATCATACACAGGTCAACGATACTCTGTCATTATAGAAACAAACCAGACGCAAGGCAATTACTGGATCCGCACCAACCCGGCCGACGGTTGCAACGGGACCAATTCTGATCTGGACGAGCGGACTGGAATCCTTCGATACCAAGGCGCGCCTGATGCAGTGCCTACGTCTACTAAGAACCCAGATGTTCCGGACGCCTGTGCGGACGAACCATACGAGAGTCTCAGGCCCATCGTCAGATGGGAGGTCGGATCGTATCCCGCGAATGATGTGTCCAAGTCGACATATGAAGTCGGGACGGTGCTGTCGCGTGGAGCACAGCGATGGGCGATTGGAGAGAGGCCGCTGTGGTAAGATGTCTTTATCTTTCCGAATATGTATTGTTCCATTTTTTCATTTTCTGAACGTATTCCAGGCTGAACTTCTCGGACCCGACCCTGCTCTCCCTGGACAATAAGACGTTCAATCCGGACTACGACGTGTATGAATTCGACTACGTCAACGAGTGGAGTATGTGGTTGTCTCTTATCCCTATATCTATAACCTGTGAAACTCCCCATCTAACGTCTATTCTACTTCTGCACTGCAACAGTCTACATCGTCATAACCGCAGACAAGCCCCTTCCCCTCCCAGTCCCCGGCACCAGCAACCGCAGCATTGTCCAGGCCGCGCACCCGATCCACCTGCACGGGCACGACTTCGCCATCCTGGGCAGCGGCACCGACGCGTACAACGAGCTGGCCGACCCGCTGGCCTTCAACTACCACAACCCGCCGCGGCGCGACGTCGCCCTCCTCCCCACCGGCGGCTGGCTCGCCATCGCTTTCCGCAGCGACAACCCGGGCGTCTGGCTCCTGCACTGCCACATCGCGTGGCACGCCAGCAGCGGGCTGGCGATGCAGCTGCTGGAGCGGCGCGATGAGATCTGGGACGACATCGGGCATCGCAGGCTCGATGCGGTGGAGAGGACGTGTTCCGGGTGGGATCGGTGGTTGAGGAGCGGGGAGAGGATCGATCAGGAGGATAGCGGTGGGTGTTATCTCTTTCTTTCTTTTCTCTTTCTTTCTTTTCTTCGGACATTTATAGCGACATCCATGTGTTGAGTTTTTGCCCTAATTTTGGCATGTTATACAGGTATTTAATTGCGCGACCTGGCCGGCAAAAGAATACTGACATCAAGTCACCCATGACTCTCATCAATGTTACGAGTTCATAGGCAGTCAGCACTGTTCCACGACCATCTAGATTCCTGAATGTTTTATATACACCACACTTCACTCATTTCAGAGCTATACTATACATAAGTATATTTGATGACAACATCATGAAAAAACACGAGCATGACATTCAAGATTGGAATTCACGTTGGCAATTTTTATCTATCAATCCATCATTCTATCAGACCAAACTTTACTCCGCCTCCGCCATATGATATTTATACATACATACATACATATATATATATATATATCAAATGTCTTTCCCCTTTTCGTTCGTTACCACCCTCGAGTCGAATATGTGGTGAACAACGTAATAGATAAGAAAGATAGAAATTGCTTTGTTAGACCTGAATCGACTTTTTCCTGTCCAGAATCCTCTCTGCTTCTGATCCTGACATGAGAGCAATGAAATATATGTACTTTCTGTTAACTTTCTGTTGATCCAGCGACATCTCACATTATGAATTGTTATCCCTACCATGGTTTAGGGATCTGAATTGAACTTGCTAAAGAGAGAGAGTGTGTGTAAGGATTTCCCTTTCCCGGGGGGGAAAAAAAATAAAACTCCACTAGGTGCAAATTACCCTTTATTTGCGATGTACGTAAATGTCTTTGACTGCGAAACCCAGTACAGCTGTTCCCGTCCGCGGTTGCATTGGGAAGATTAGTACAGAACATATGCCTTAGCTAGGTAGGTACTTTTGACATGTTCATTTCCTCCATTGGCATTCGAAGAAAAGGAAAGAAAGGGGGAGGGGGTGAATAGAATCTTATTCTACGGTGTGAAAGTCAGATGTTTTGTTGGAATATACACACTAAGGTCGGAAACTTGCAAAGACATTTAAATAGGTAGCATTGCCATTTTTGTTTGGTCCAACAGGTTATGAGCCCAGTTTGGCCAGGAGGTTGACATGAAGTTCAAACCTCACTTTTTTCTCTGCAATCTTTTCCTGTAAAACCCCAGTAGGACCAGGATGAGAGAAGACTTGGAATTATGTCAGGGATCCTGCAGGTGAAACCCTGTCACAGGGGGCTTTGATTGGCTTTCACATCTCTCGGAGAGGCTAAGCACAACGGTACAACCTCGTGTGATATATACACAATATATGGTGGCAAGCTTCCCATATTACAGGGGCGTGTTGGAATATACATAAGGGTTGGAAATGTGCAAAACACAAATATCTCCGTACTGTCTTTAAGTTTATACAGGAAGCAGTCAGCGTCGGAATTACTCAGGACATAGAGCCCGATTGAGATCGCCAGGGGCTATGTTTGACGGACGGGAACAATTCCGCATCATTCATGGCCCCGAACGTTCTTCGAAGGACTGTTGAGCAGACCGTCCTGCTGGCGGTGGCTTGGTCAACACTGATAAAGTTATTATCATTGGTCAACCATCTGTCTCAGGGTGCGCCTCGCAAGCCCAGCAGCCTCAGGTAGACGCAACACGTGGGCTCTCCGTCGATTTGTTCAAATGATCAGCGGAGATTTATGCTTTGTATGTTACCCTCTACAACACACCGCTCGCCATCTATCCAGAATAGGAATCTAGTAGCAAATCGCCGCTGTCTCCCTGTTCCACCACATGGGCTGCCGTGTTGGCCGCGTAGCTTGTATTCTGCAGCTTTGACCGCGATAAGACTTGTGCTTGCTCCATCTGTGACCTCTAAACGCTCCATTCATTCCGCAATTGCACCACACTAACAGGATGATCCGGAATCTTTTCCTTCCGAGAAACCCTCATGAATCGTTTAAGAAGAGCCTGACGCGCCCTTGGCGTAGATGGCTCACTCAGCAAAGCTACAGCAAAGCTAAACAGTCAAAACTTGCTTCCAGAAACAACCAATTCGAGAACTTCCAGAAACGAGCAACATGGCTTCCCTTCAGGAATACGACTACATTATCTGCGGGTGAGTTCCTTGGACAAAGCGCCAACTTGGATAACCATTTCCGTTGAGTTTATACTGACAGTTTCCTTCAGTGGCGGTACAGCGGGCTGTGTCGTCGCCGGGCGTCTCGCAGAAGATCCCAACGTGAAGGTTCTGGTTATTGAGGCTGGACAGCACAACAAGGACCTCGAAAATGTCCACATGACCGGTGGGTGAGTAACCCACTGCTTTCTCCCTCTTCTCTGGTCTCCTGTGTGTTGACTTGAGGGCAAGCTGGTCGAAGAATTTCGACTCGGAGACCGACTGGAACGTTATTACCCCGCCGATGCCTGGTGTGAACAACCGCCAGGTCAAGCTCAGCAGAGGAAAGTTCCTTGGTGGCTGCAGTGGATGCAATGGCACTCTTTGCATTCGTGGGAGCAAGCAGGACTACGATGACTGGGGACTGGAGGGATGGAGCGGAGAGGAGTTCTTCAAATACATGAGAAAGGTCAGATTTGTGGCCTTGGAATGGAATAGACCAAGGAGCTGACAAGAGAGCTAGGCCGAGACATTCCATCCCAAGCCATGGTTCAAGGCCGATGAAAAGAGCCACGGATATGATGGTCCCCTGAACATCGAGCCTCACGACCTCGCTCCCATCTCCCAGCGTATCATGGACTCGATGATCTCGAAGGGACTGCCTTACGACCCGGACATGTTCAGCCATGGCGAAAACCCTCACGGCTGTGGTCACGCACCCCGAACGGTTTACAAGGGTATCCGGACAACCGGCGCGGATTTCATCACCAAGGACCGGGAGCGTGAGAATATCACACTCAAGACGGAAACCACGGTTGACAGGGTTATCCTTGAGCGTGACAGTGCCAACGGCCTCAAGGCAAAGGGCGTTGTGGTTGTGGGCCGTGATGGAACGCAGCAGACCTTCTACGCCAAGAAGGAAATCGTCATCAGCGGCGGAGCCTACTGCAGTCCTGCCATCCTGCTTCGATCGGGAATTGGCCCCAAGGAGGATCTGGAGAAGCTTGGAATTCCTTGCCAGGTCAATCTCCCTGGTGTCGGGAAGAACCTCCTGGACCACCTGGTGAGTATACATTCATCGGCAACAAAGCAAGCCCTATTCTTGTTTTGACCAAGCATTTCCGGACAGATCGTCTTCATTTTCTATGAAACCGACAAACCGGGCTTGACGAACGACTACCTTGTATATCACGGTGACGCTCTAGCCAAGTCCTATCAGGAGTGGAAAGAGCACAAGACCGGATTCCTCTCCACCTTCCCATTCGGCGCTTTCGCCTTTGCCAGACTCGACGACCGCTTGAAGGACTCGGAGCTTTGGCAGAAGGCTCCCCGGGAGCCGGGCAGAGACCCCATGGGTCTTACTCCCAAGCAGCCAAACATTGAGTTCTTCACCACGGAATGCTACGGTGGCCCCAAGCAGTATGATCGGTTCCCAGTCGACGGCAAGCACGCCTTCTCGATCATTGCGGAGCTCTTCGCGCCGAGGTCCCGCGGAACCGTGACCTTGAAGTCTAAGGATCCTCTTGAGAACCCCATCGTTGACTGCAACTACCTGGCAGACCCGCTGGATCTCGAGGTCCTGGCTGAGGCTTGCCGATTCGGCAACGAGATCATTATGGAGGGTGCTGGCACCAAGGACATCGTGAAGGGCTCTTGGCCGCCAGAGCTGAACCACCACACGTACAAGACCAGAGAGGACTGGAAGCCTTATGTGAAGGAGCACGCCACAACCTGTAAGCTCACTCTCTCCCATTCCTATTCAACAAGACTTCAGGCCTAACTGTTGTACAGGCTACCACGCCGCCGGAACCTGCGCTATGGGCAAGGCCGACAACCCCATGGCTGTCCTCGACGAGAAGCTGCGCGTGAGGGGCGTGTCTGGTCTGCGTGTCGCGGACTGCAGCGTCATGCCTACCCTGCACGGAGGCCACACCCAGATGCCCGCCTACGGTATCGGTGAGAAGTGCGCTGATCTCCTGAAGGAGGCTGCCGCTCAGGCGTGATTCACCTCCTCAGGTGCCTAGGTAGCAAGGCTTGAAGAATCTTACTCCTGAATACGGAGTACATGTCTTGATGATCATGTTCAGCTCTGTACTGTAATATTTCTGATATCACTAGATAGTTTGTTATATACAAATCCATACTAGCTACATCATTCACCAGTACAGCCAAGCATGTCTTCTATCTTGTAGTGTCTTGTCTTAGGCTTCCTGCCAACCCCGCCTGCCCCCCCCCCCCCCCCCCCCCCCCCCCCCGCCCTGGCCCATACCCCCATATTCACAGACCATTGGAGGTCTAGGCAACAAAATTTGTGTCAGCTATCATAATCGAAGATCGAAATAGCACATGGTATCTACCTGCTTATCAAGATATTAGTACCGCAACTTCGCCTCATCATGCTTCCCCAAATCGGTACTGATACTTCGTATTCTGCACATCCATGATCCCTGCCCCCTACATCAGTCGCCCCACAAGAATACGAGCTGATAGCTACTGCCCTCGTGTCCACGGATCGCCAGAGGCTCCCTCATGCCAAGTGTCGAGGTCATGTGGTGATTATATAATGTCCTGACCACTGACTGCTCAGTAGACTCAGGACGGAAAAAGTTACCTAAGCAGGGCTAGTACTGCACATGTACAATTTTAGCCAAAACCACCAACCACACTACTTTTGCACAAAGTATTATGCTATCAACTGACTTTGCTTGGGTATCTTTCAGATAGCTACTTCAATTATGCTGTTTATTAAACAGCAAGCTGGCAGAGCTGTTAGTCTGTGGGTCTCTGTACTAACGAAACTTTTTTTCTTTCCACTGGGAGTGTAATCCGTAGCATGCTACTATGTTTAGGTAACTATCGAAAAAAAGACGCAATTACCAGCGGAAATCCTCCAATGCAGATCCATCCTTCTGGCGTGGAGATCGGGGTAGATCCTGATTTTCCCCCAATTCTTCTGGAACTTTTTCCCTCGGATCTTCCCCTCTAGGCTCTCCTTTTCTCGTCTGTGCTTGATGTTAGCCTAGTAATTAATTGATCCGGTTAAGGAGATGAAATATCGTGTACTAGGTTGCCAAAAACTTTCGTTAAACAAGGGTCTCTTTGGCAGATTTCTGTTTTATGCCCACATGATCTTGAAGCTAATATGAAGGGTAACTTAACTAGACACTGTGATGGGCACCAAGACCCTAAGCGAAGTCAGTCAGTCCGGATCACAATGAATAAAGCAAAAGCAGCGAGATAGACGGCTTGGTTATGGGACCATTGCTTATCGAAAGTTTTGGCAACCTACGAAGTACTCCGTACCTAGGCGTACTCCCAGGGCCCAGTGAGAATCGTTAGCTACTTAGTATTACCTACCTAGCGTGTACCCACTAACAGGGGGGTCGGAAACCGTCGGATCTGCAACTTGACGTCGGTGCTGCCCTTGGGGAGATGATCTACTGCGTAGCGGTGTAGATTATTGCTGACCATTTTCCTTTTTCAGCCATTCATGACGCCTGAATCCCATATACTCCTTATTATCGGCAGGCAGAAAGAAAAAGTTGGCCTAGGTGAGGGACCATTTTCAACTAGGCCTCAAGTGCTTCGCGGCCTCTTTCAAGTCTTCGTCGGAAGCTCGAAGTCGTTTATGTGGAGTATGTTTAAGTGCCTAATGTTTGGATGACTCTCCAAAGTATCTAAGTAGGTATGTATGTACATACCTAGGTCGATCTCGAGAACCTGATCATCCGAGCAAGTATCTACAGTCCATCTTTATACTAAACGCGATTTACAGCGTCTTCATCTCAATAATGACAACAATAATAATAGTTATCTCTAGTCAGTGACCTCGTCCGGTGAAGGGGGCGTCTATCCTCCAGCAAGAATAATATTAAATAATGCCAAGGCGAAAATCAAAGAGGCGACGTCAAAACAAGAATCTCACCCCCGTTGCCTAAACTGGTGCGCACTAACAATGCCCAAGGTTCCAAGGTTCCAGTTCCTTCTGGGATCAACCCTAAACAGACCTATAGTAACTCTGTTTACAGGTATGAAGAGGTATACTACTCACTTCTCTCCCGGATCCTTAACTCTACTGTATGCATCTCTTGCGGCCGTTTAGACCTTCTCATCTGCTGGTAAAGACCCCACGCCCTTCGCACCCTCCGCACCATCCGCCTCGTCAGCTGCTGCATGGCGCGAGAAGCTTCAGTTCCAATAACTCCTGTTCGGCGGCAGCTGCAGCCACGACCTGGATAGTGATGTCGAAGCCAGTTCTTTCGAACTTTCAGAACCTGGAACGGACACCCGCTCGCGATGTTTGTGAGGAGATCATATATGATAGGACCAGTTCAGAGACTACTCGAACTGCCATCTTCTGAACCTACCTGACGCAGACCCTACCCGAGTTGCCTCCGCGCCGTACATACAAAACCTTGAAAACCCTCAGTCTAAATAAACATCGACCTTCTTGACGAGGGCGAGAACGTGGATATATACCTGTTCAACAACGATCACAGGGCTCGCCAGCTCCATTGACAAACTCAGCACGAGTATAGTACTTCCGTACCATCTGGAGAGCGGTACAGTAGAAAAAGGAGAACACAAACACTCTGGACAGCCACATTCAATTGATGACCAAAAAGGTCTCGACATTAAAAAAAAATACATTTATGTCTATGTTGACGGAGAGGAATAATCTCTGTCCCATTCATTTCATTACGCAGGGCTAGGTACCTACCTAATATCTACGATATGATAGATATGCAACAACGTACGGAGTGCTCTGGACTACGTTCATAAATAAAAAAAAGAGTAGGCACTAGGTAAGTAGCACACCAGAAACTATATCGGACCCTTCGGGCTCAGTGGACTGGCTCTACTAGAATAATCGAAAAAAAAAAAATTAAGGAGAATAACCCAGATCTCCAACCTGAAGGTAAATAAATAAGAAAACAAGAATCTCCTTATACACTGGACTGCATTGGCATTAAATAGAGTCGTCAGTCACGAGATATCAGCTCACCCAGGCCTTTGTATACCTATTACCCACCTAGCAAAAGAAAGGAAAAGAGTCTTGGAACTACAATCTAACTGTCCATGACACAGAGTGGATGAAAGACCTAAATCCAATCACATCACATAAACATACAGAATCATTGTATTGTTTGGGAAAAAAATCAATAAAAAGAATTTCCTTGAAGCTCCCCGTTGATGTCGAATGGTTTCAAACCCTTCGGGGATCATAAGCGCTGAGATATTCTCCCGAGGATATCCCATCTATACACCGTATCTAGTTCGCAGAATGCTCTGATACATTGAAAAATACAGGAAGTAAAGAAGAGGCATCTCATCTCGAAGATAAAGATAGTAAAATAGAACTGCCGTCTTTTTCCCGTCTGCATTTGCCACTCCCAGTCCCATCTCTGGAAGAATCACTCCAAGGTATTATCTGGCACACTCAGAGTAAGTATACGACAACCTCATTTGAATTTGAATTTGAAACCAAACCCAGTCCCTTGCATTCTGTTCTTTCTCTCTCTCTTTCAAATCTCACCTGCAATCATTTTACCTTCAAGATCTCCTTAACTAATTAATAACTAACCACGCGCCCTTCCTTTCATCAAGCACACCTCTATCTCATCCAGGATTTGATTTCATCCGGTACAATTTGATTTCGCGCATTGCTCCCAGTCCCATTGGCGCATAAAAAAAAGTGTCCGGATTCCGCTACACCATGTCGCATGTGTCGCATGTGCATGCAACTGTCGATCTTCGCGAATACTCTCGAGTAGTGATGAAGTAATGACTCCGGGGCGTGTACGTACAGATCTTTTGTGAAAAAAAAAAAAAAACCGAACAGCGAGGAAATTGGCTTCTGCTCACTTACTTGAATGGCAGTCGCCCCAGCGTGAGCATAAAATTGCCATGTATGTTGATGTTCTATCTCTCTGACAGGTATTGATACAGCATCTATGTGAGCTGAGTGTACTGTACATGCACAGCACGGACATACCACGCTCGCTACTGTCAGGTGCATCCATTTTACGGAGACGTAAGTTATAAAGATGTACGATATCCTCTAGTGCAATATTGGAACAAGAAGCGAAGCATTGAGCAGAGCTGAAAGTGCTGCTATTCATCCCAGTAATTAGTAGTACCGAAAGCAAGGTGAGGTTATCTATGGTTCTGCTTTTCCATTTGCACAATCTGCCCGTAAAACCGATCAATGATGAACGTCCCAGAAGCTCCTTTATCCATAGGGTGACCTGTTGATATCAATCCTAGTACCGTAGGCATCGTATCTGAATTAAGAAATAATTCTAGTACCAGCAAGCAAGCATTTCGTTCATGAAAGAGAACGCCCCCGTGTCTCGCACGTCGATCATGACGTCTCGCGCACAACGCTATCGACCGCTTGGGCAAAGTAGTCGATGTTGTGCGAGTTGAGGCCGGCCATGGAGATGCGTCCGTTCTTGGTCTGTTTGATGGCGAAATAGTCAGCAAGGAGACTTCAATAGGGGGGGAAGGTGGTCAAAGAGTGCAGCAAAAAGTAGTATCGCAGAATCGCACAGACGTATTCCGACAAAGTTCACATCTACAAGGCGGGGTATACGGGGGTGGGAAGCAGTGGAGACGGGAACAAGTGCCGGGTTGGTGGAAAGGGAAAAAAAGGAAGAACCGGAGGGTGGAGACGCCAATGTCGAAAGCGGGAAAGGACAGACAGCGGTGTAGGCGGGAAGCACGACGATATCGGACGAGTGGGAAAACGACGAGAGAACCCACCATATAAACGTGCCACTTATCCCGGAGGATCTTGACCTGGGCCTCTGTCAAACCCGTGAAGCTGAACATCCCGATCTGATTGGTCACGTGTTCCCAGCTGCCAGGAGTGCCCTTTGCTTCCAGCCGCTGACGCAGCCCTTTGCGCATCTCGATGATGCGACCGCTCATCGTGCGCAGGTTGTCTTCCCATTCTGCGAAGAGTTTGGGGTCATTCAGAATGATGCTTGCGATGCGGGCGCCGTAGGCGGGTGGGTTCGATATCTCGGAACGCTGGAGGATCGACAGCTGGCTAGCGATGTGCTGGTTTGACAACGTCGCGTCCGCGCAGGGGCTGGTGACGAAGTGGAAGACACCCGCGCGTTCGCCATACAGACCCAGGTTCTTGGAGAAGGACTGCGCCACACAGAGTTCGAACCCCTGCTCGACGAAGTACCGGATGGCCCACGCGTCCCGCGCGAGATCACCTGACGCGAACCCCTGGTAGGCGCAGTCGAAGAATGGGAAGTGGTGGCGCTCGCGCATGACCGCGGCGATCTGTTTCCATTGCTCCTGAGTGGGATCTACGCCGGTTGGGTTGTGGGCGCAGGCGTGCAGGACGACGATGGAGCCTGGACGAGCGGCCCGGAGCGCAGCGAGCATGCCATCGAGATCGAGGCCCTTGGTCTTCGCGGAGAAGTAAGGGTAATTGGAAACGGGAAGCCCGGCATTGGTGAAGATCTGATTGTGGTTGGCCCATGTCGGGCTGGAGAGGTAGACATGTGGAGCTGGTCGGGACGGGTGGAATCTGGCGAGGAAGAGGGCGCCCAGGTGCACTGCACCGGTGCCCGAGATCGTCTGGACTGAAGAGACCTACGTCGTTTACGACAGAAAGTCAGCCTCTGCGTTGAAGATGAATCGGGAGGATGGCAAAGATCGGCTGCCAATCCTGGCCCTAGCAGGGGCATGGGTAATGAGATGACGAATGCGGGGCAGACTCGGGAGCACGACATACTCGGTTCTCTTTGATGGCCGGGCTGTCCGCGCCCAGGATCAGCTTCTGGGCTGCCGCCGTGAACTCTGTGAGGCCAGCGATGGGCAGATATTCGTGGTTGAGGTTGGGATCGTTGCGCAGGATCTCGTCGGCCTGTTATCGGTTTAGAGAGGACCTCGACGCTGTCGTTCCAGCCCCGCAGACAGAGCTGTCCGGGGAAGGGGAGCGCACCTTTCTGACGACGGGCAGGACCCATGGCTTCGCGTTGTCGTCTCGATAGGCGCCAATGCCCAGGTCGACCTTCTGCGGGTAGGGGTCCTGGCGATAGGCCCTCATGAGGCCGAAGAGGGGATCCTCCGGCGCCCGGGGCACGACGGCCGCGGTGAAGATGGACGGGCAGGAAGAACCCATAATGTGCGAGGAGATGCTAGAGAGACGGTCGCGCACGACAGAGGAGGAGGAGGACGGCGCTGAGGCTGCCGCAGGAGCAGCAGGCGTCGTAGAAGAAGTAGTCGGCTGGGGTTGCGGCGGTGGAGCCATGGCTGCTGCCTTTCTCCGGGGAATCACCGGGCGGCTGGGTCGTCCCGGGCGTTTGTTGCTGACACCACTGCTGGTTGCGGGAGCCGGTGAAGCTCGTCTCCGCCGCGGCCTGGGGAAGACGACGGGGACGGATCAAGTCCGGTGGGAGGGCTAGGGTACTTCACTACTCAGCAGTATCGACGGTGATACGTGCGCTCCGCAGTACTTGTACCTCGTGCTGCTGCCCCGTCATCTGCTGTCTGAGGCAGGACAGCCGAGGCCCATCGAGGACTTCTCCAGCTCCGAGACAAGCCGCCCGCAGATGACGACAGAGGCCGCCCTCACGTTCGCAGGGTTTCACATGCCTCATCCCCCATCTCCCTCGCCCGGTTCAACCCTTGCGGCCAGGGACGTTTCTGCCCTGCACGCCGTGGAGCTGCGGCTCCGCACATCGAGGGGCAGAGACCGTCGCCGCCCTTTCCCCTCCGGAGCCCACCGCACGAGCGCCCCCGCCGCCGCCAATCACGCCCGCTGCTTATGCAAGCTGCCCTCCCCCCTCTGCCCACGCGCCGCCTCCGCTTTCCCCAACTCCAGCGCTCCCCGACGCCTGCCTCGACGTCTGGAAGCTTCCCCTATCGTGCCTCCCCGCAACGCTGATCCTCCGACCTGAGACCACCAGCGGAATCGTTTTCCCGAGTTCCCCCACGATCGTTGTGTCATGCCGCCCGGTGCCTGGCGGTCCCTGAGTCCAGGGCCTGTTTTGATCCCCGATCCCAATCGGGTGATCCCGTCGTAGTCCCAGTTGGCCCCCAACCCTAGATGATTCCATGCAGCACTCCGCGCCAGTAGTCATGTAGAATCAGAAACACGCTGTGCTCCGTATCTGGCAGACGGTTCAGACGGTCCTGGGTCTAGAACAACCGTCCATGGAGACCATCCATAGCCGCTCACAACGAGAAGAGACCACGATGATAATCCCCAAGTCACATGTCCACGACACCGGATCCGTCACGGACCGCCCGGCCCAAGCGCCGGCTCCACCCGTTGCCCCTTGGAGTCGTTGGACAAATTTAGCCCATGCCCAGGGCCCAGCTCCTGCCACGAGCGCTGGTCACATGTGACTCCCCGCTGGAGATTCATTTCCCATGCTCCATCCACCGCCGTTTGATCCTCGTCCTTTTCGTCGATATCTACTCCGTAGGTCTCCAAAAGTTCGATGGTAAGACAGATCATCCGCTAGCAAAGAGGCGCTCAGGGCTAGGCACGAAGAAGCCAGCTCCAAGATAAGAAAGTGCCAAAGACTCGGAGCCGAAAAGCAGGTTAAACCGCAACTAGTGCATATAATAAGATGGCCCGCTCGCCATATCCCCCGTTATTTTTCCATGGCCCATGGTTCTTCATCAATTCATCCTGGGTGAGCTCCTAGCTGGTCGTCCCAAGCGATGAAAGTATCAACTGTGGTTGCATGGTGCTATTCGCTGCCTAGCGCATAAGGCTGAGGTTGGGCGCTACTCCTCCAAGGGCGCCTAACGATAACCCCGACTTCGTCAGCGTGTTTCGAAAAATCTAGGCTCCCGACAAGCCAGTTTGATTCATTGGATTTTTGATTCCTGCTCTGTTGCAAATCCCCAGTTATCATGAAACTTTCTAGTAGACAGAAAGCCATTATTTATTTAGCTGATCCCTCCGTAGGTCCTCCTGAAGATGCAGGAGCATTGTTTACATCACAGACCTCGTGAACGTTGTTTCTTCATGATCGGTGGTCAGAATGGAGGTGCAACTGTTAGTGACGCTCGACACAGCGCCAAAAGAGCTGGCTCGACGCATTCGACATTACCACCTTCCTGCCAGAAATGCGGAAGAACCTGTCTCGCTGCAAACCCTCAAAGGAGCTTTGAAATCGGACGAATTGCAATCTCAGAGCTCCAAAGTGAAAACTGCCGCTGGTGAGGTGCACCGACGGAAGGACCGCCGCAGAAGCGCTTTACCACCACCGACAGCAGCCTCACAGCGATCAAGGCAGCGTACATCCATCAGAGGTCAAACCCGCGGAAGAAGAGTTAGCAGCGCCCCGGGTAGGGATAATGACAGTGATTCCGATTCCGATTCCGATTCCGATGATCGTCGAAGACCCAACCGACCTTCGAGTGATGACAGCCCAGCTCGAGTTCGACAGCAAGAACTGCAGCGACACCGTTATCACATGAAGTTAGCAGTAGCCACGATGGCATTAATAACGTCGATGGTACTACCGCTGCGGAAACTGCGGAGCGCAAGTGCAGGGACACACAGCGGGCATTGAAGGTGATGGAGGAGAGAATATGGAAAGAAGCTCCTCCCAGCATTCAGGGAGCAGCGCCGTCAGGAGAATGAGCTCGTTCGGAGGCTCCGTACTTGCGGGAAAGCCGTGGAGGCTGTGACATCCAGCAGCGACCCATGACGACAAGATTCAAAACGATGAAAAGGGGGAAGAGCAAGATTTCCTCACCCACGACATGGTGGCATGGTGGGATTTCATGGGACATTCTTCTTGCATATCCTTTCTCGCTTTCGGATACCCGAACATCTTCCATCGTTTGAGGTCGTTGAAGATGACAACAAATGAGAACAGCTTACCGCCCCCTATAATGTTCCGGGATCTCGTCAACGAAAATAAAGCAATGAAATGCGCGTTGTGAAGAGGGTTTCGGACAGGTATTTTTTTTGTATGGAGAAATGGGATGGAGACTCCATCATAGACGACGACCCACCACCGGGGGTCCTTGATGTGCACTCACCAGTTATCACTGACGGTACCTAATCGACTGGACACGACGAGATCCACGCGCGACCATTTGCATCACGCGCGAGTGGCAGTAGTGGAGTCGACGTTGACCTGCCCAGAAGTGCACACACACACTCCTTGCCTACCTAATTAGGTAGGAACGACCAAACCTCCCAACAGTTACCTAAGTTAGGTACCTACCTAACTTTTGCACCATTCCTATATATCATGATTCTCTCTCAGATTTACGCTGCTCCGGTGAGCAAGGTCCGTCCCCACGTGGAGAAAAAAAAAAGGAATCCGGGGGTATGTACATGTATATGCATACGGGAGCAGGACAGGGACAGGTTAGAATAGAATTTTATCGTATGTATGTATGTATGTAATGTATGTACTTTCCTGTTGTCGAATGGAGGAGAATGGAAAAATGGAAATGGGTGTCCTGTGTATCATGATACAAGTGACCGAAGAATGCTTTGGGATGAGAAATGAGTCGGGAATTCTTGCTTGATTAGGTGGATTGTACGTACAGTACAGTATAATCAGAGGATGAGAATTTTCACTGTATCGGGCACTTCAGAGTAGGTTAGCCTATCCGACCATACCATATCCCACCCAATTTATATATTCGGCTTGCTCATATGAGGTTCTCTGTTTCTGCTCTGCTCTAAAATGGCAGTGGTGCCAGATGACGCGGCCAAAAACCTCATGATATCCATATCGTGACAAACATCTGTAAAATCTCCAGACAAAAAGAAAAAAAAATCAACAATAAAGCACTTATAGAAGTCGATGCAGTTACGTACAGTACATACATTCTTCAACTCCAAAGGCTGAAATCCCACCAAGTTTCGGCAGAATGTCCTCGAAAACTCCACAACTCCGTAAAACCTATATCATAACGTACTCCCGATCGTACCTGTACGTCCTATCATGACAGAAGAAACAACAAAAACAAAGTCAAATCCCGTCTTGGTCATACTCGTATCGTTGACATCCCGTGCGATGTAGGTAAATAATCCGCTCTAACTCCCCGGGAAACCGCAAGTAGAAACGCCCGATCTAACGCCGAAACAACCCGGAAAATCTTAGATTCTGCCGTCAAGATAGATAGAACAAACGGAACCAAAGGGTATGAAAAAAAGATCCCAATCAAGACTCTGAAGCTGGAGGAGGAGGTGGAGGTTGGCCGTGTTGTCTGGTCCGTATCCGGAAGCGTTCTCGGAGTCGAGATGACAATCGACTTCTCCGGCGCTGTCGCTCCTCCGCGGTTTCGCCTGAGTTTGGATCGTCCCGGTTGACCTGTCTGACTCTCCGTAAGGCGGCGATTCGCTCTTCGACGGTCGCATCGCGCATGCGTCGCACGTTCAATGTGTCGTGGAGATACGTAGACAGGCCCCGGCGGTGACGTACGTTTGCAGAATCGTTTGTCCGATCCGCTTCCCGCTGTCCGTCGACAGGCCGCTCCAGATGCTCATCATGTTCGCTATCCTCGTCCTCATCCTCAGTTTCGTGTGGGTTGAGGTCAATACGACTGAAGACATGTTAGTGTTCTGTGCTGCGACCAGTAAAAAAAAAGCCGATGAATGACTTACCAGAGGGGACAGGTTCCGGACACGTTAACCAACCATGGGTCAATACATTCAGGATGGAATTGGTGATTGCACGGCAAGACCCTCAAATCCTGGCCCTTGACGAAGTCATCCGTGCATATCGGACAGACGTAGTTGGAAGACTCCTGAGACTGTTGTTTTTGCTGTGGTTCGTGATTGGACAATGTGTTTGCTCCAGGAACCGCTTCAGGAGTATTGCTGTTGGCATTCTCAGTCCTTGAACCATCACGCCCGGGCTCTGTCGACTGCGCAGCACTATCGTCAGGTGAGATCGGTTTTCTTTCTTCTGGAGCATTGTGGGCCCCATTTCCATCGGTAGTTGAGGCCATCTCCACGTCTCCTTTGGCAGCTTCTGCCTTTGGATCGTACGGATCCCCGAACTTGACAATGGGAATGGTCTCCAACATTGCTCTCGCAAGACCTCTCGCTCGGCTCTGTCGGGGTTGGCCAAGCACATTCCGAGGTCCATAGCGTTCCGGATTGCGGTGGGCACGGATGGCCCCCATGATGATGATGCCCAGGAATAGCGCGGTGATGATCCCAGTGAGACTATACAAGATTATCATTGCTACTGCGGTCGTTGGCGGAGGCTCTACTATATTTCTAGAAGGAGACGAACCATTGTTTGGACTGCCAGTCGGCACATTCGCCGCACCGGGCAGGGGGCCGCCGCTGACTGACGACATGTCTGGCACAATGCTTATCCAATCGCTCCCGTTACTGAAATCGAGCTGATTGCTGATGTGGAGCTCCGAATCTGGGTCCAGGAGCGTGAAGACGTTGGGATATCGGGGCAATGAGGGATCATTCACCGTGTAGTTGCAGTGATCGGATACGGCGCTATACAGCACTACAGCTGCCGCCGTCGGGCGGGAACTGATCACGTTCGCAATCGTCTCACCGGCTCCCAACTCTCCAGGATAGGCAGAGCTGTCGCAGCTGATAAAGGCGATCTCGCTTGTCTTTAAATCCGCTGAATTCGATGCGTCGACATTCACAAGCTTCCCGGTGATGTTATACAGCTAGATGACCACATGCGGTCAGCAGCCACATACAATAGCTTTTTTTTATCACTCAATGTGGCAGGGATTGGACTAACTGCGAAATCACTCTGGTAAAGAGTGGTCAGGGACTGCGTGAGTGGCGCAAGATAGACGACATCTGGGAGCCGGATCTGTCTGCTTTCCAAGATGAACCTCGGTGAGCCCTTCCAGGACAGATCTTTCGAGCTATTCGAAGGATGGACGGCGACAGCCCCCAAGTTCTGGGCCTGCGCGCTGGAGATGATGATGAAAGAGAGAAGAAACACGGAGAACATCAGGGAAACGAGAGAGAGAGCTCTGCCTGCGCCCCGTGGAGACGATGAAGGATTTCCTTTTCAGCAACGGACGCTGTTACGAGGCACACTGAATAATGGGGAATAACGATGCACCTCCATTCAAGTGTTAACCAGCTAATCAGAGGAATGTGCCGGTGGAGGCGCGGTGGAGAAGACAGTAATGCGGAGAGCACGGCGTCTGGCCGCCGTCAATGCCAAACGACCGTGGTTGCAAGGAAGGTGAAATCCTCAAAGGTCACCGAGCCAGAGTCTGAGGACCTCCCGAGGACGTCTCAAGCGGCGTCAGCAACCGTTTGATGATAGAGAGCCGGTGCGGAGCAGGCGACGGAGAGGTTATGTCTAGAGCATGCCCCAGGGCCGGTGGCAGTGGTGGAGCATCTGGCGTCCTCCCGGACGATCTGGCACAGCTACCGTCGGAGGATAAAGCCCGCCGGGCGCATCGGGGGACCGGAGTGAGGATGCAGAGGTCGGCTGCGGGAGATGACCAGCAGACATGAAGAAGTCGAGATGGACTGCGATGGTAGAATTTTCGAACGGTCTGCAGCTGCTGACGAGATGCCAGCGGGGGGACGCCCATCATTGGCAAAAGGACGGCGACGGAGGAAGGATTGGTGGAGACGCCGGAGAGCGTCACGGCCTGCTGGATGCGGTGTAGCGGGGACGATCGGGGGTCGGATAAGATAAGCACCGGGTAGGATCCCAGGCGCTTACGAGGACTCGATCACCGACAGCCGGGGCAGCTCATCTTTTGTTTTCTTCTGTTTCGGTCGGATCTGTCATCTCCTGGACGGGCCTCTCGTGTCCCTTTGTTGCCAGGTGCATGTGCAAACATACATACTGTGTAGAAGCCCCAGGCATGCCCGGTCCTTGCCCCGCCCTAACGGGGACCGTCTGGAATCCACCGATTATCAATGCTCCCGATCCAGGTATCGGTCTCCTGACCACGCACGGTCGAGGTTGCAAGCACACGAGACACCGAGTAAGCACCAGCCATCCGCGATATACGTGTCCACCCATGCACAGCCTCTCCGCCTTGGGATCCGGTCTGACAGACGTCGCTCCAGCACACGACTCCCCGCGCGCTTCGACCAATCACCCGTCTTTCCTCCGTGAGTCATTGGTGAGAAGACAGGTTGATCTGTACCCGTGCTCCGGACGAGGACGGAGTAATTAAAGGATCGTTTTAAGGCCGTGCCCCTTTCCCCGGATCATGGATGTCTCGCGTCCTTCCCGGCAGATCCGTCGTCCCGTGATGCAGGACATTTGCCTGATTCTGCCAGGCGCAGGCCGCCCCTCTTCCGACTTCGGTGCTCCGGGAAGTGAGGGGTCGCTGGCCTCGTCCACACAACTCCTCCCTTCTGTGTCCTCTGTATTTTCTCGCCGTGCCTGTTTTTGAGGCCTCTCGGTCTTCTTCTGTCGCGCCCCGAGGCTCGAGCACGCCCCCCCCCCTCGTTCTGGGTGTCCGTGTCGGGCGCCGGCTGCGAGATCTCCAGCAGGGACCGGTGCGCGTCATCCCCGGAAGAGGAGCTGACGCTTGGCGCATCGCCTCCCCACCGCGCACAGAGCATCACCTATTTCCACAAGCTGCGGATCGCCCTCGCAAAGTACGCCCTTTTCTTATCATGTTCCTGCGGCGAGTCGGTTAAGCTCCGGGTTTCCTGACTACGGATGACAGATAACGAGGCAACTAGCCATCTTTCAGCCACGAACCACAGAAATGCTGTAGAGAGACGTCCTTTCTTCTCTTCCTTCGACACGATGTCCCTGAGTCCGTGTCGATGTTAAGTTATGGCCAACAAGAATCGTTGTGTCAATCTGCGAGGTCCCTTCGAACCTTGATCTCTTCGCCTCTCAGACTCTCATGAGCAGAGAGATAGGCTCTAGGACTCAAATCCAAAGTCACATGGAACCCCGTCCCTCTTTCTCTCCAGGAGCTGCAATAAGCCGGGTGCGTGGGAAGTGAGAGCCTCCAGCTGCTCCCAGAACGCCCCGACGGATGGACCTCCTTCCTGCTAAGGTTGAAGCGAATCCTGCGCTCGGCGTGTTGAGCTGTAGAAGGATGTTCTGCAACGGCCGTATCAGTAACCGACCTGCCACAGCTTCCGTTGCTGGACCGTAAGATGAATGATTTTTTTTCTTTTACCAAGAACCTGCTTGTTGCTCCTCCTTCGAAAACAGCAAGACTCTGGGCCGCAGCTTCTCTTCTAGAATGGCGATGTGAGGAGTTGAAGCAATGAGAAAGGTGGGCCGTTCGTTATAGCATGCCGAAATGAAAAGGTGTTATTGGATGCAGCTGGATGTTGAGTTCGTCGCCTTGAAGCTTCGCTTCCTCTTGCATCCATTCGCAGCTTGCTTTTGATGAAGAGGAACACACGCTAACTTGCGTAGGAGCATTCAGGAGTCAGGTTCAACGCTTTCTCACAGAGCTCCACCACCTTATCTAACCACTCTTTGCAGACAGTTGTCTGAACCTAGGTATTGACTGGGCGCATGTACACCGATCGGGAAACTCCATGGGAAAGGGTAGAAGATTGGGACCAGTGAGCTTCGGCTGTGCACATTCCCGCTTGACCAAGCTCCGTTCTCTGTACAGACATCGACACAAGGATAGGACATTAAACCAGGAAGTGTCTCGTGCGGAAGAGGCACACATAGGCATGGCAACATCAGTGTTCGACTGTCATACCAGGGATCACCCTGGGAAGGACTCTACTGTTAACGCCTAGAAAGTTTGGGACGATATTTGTTGGGATCATCTTCAGGCAAGGTACAAAGCATTGCACCTTGGGTCTCAGGGCAAAGGGTAAGAAGGTGGGCTGAGATGGTGAACTCGTTGCCTGAAGAGGAGTGTCATACACCAGGGCCCGACATGCATAAGGCAACCAAAAAGGGGTGTGTACTACAGTGCAGCGATAGTTCGAGTCAACAACAACGGGAACGCGACCCGTTGACACAGCACACTCGAAATAATAAGGACTCGGGAAGCGGTGCCACTCGGGAAAGGGCTCGGCCTCTGAGGGCTTTCCAGCTCCAACGTCAAAGCGTCATAGGCGAGTAGATTCGCAACGTTCCATTGGTCCTGCCGGCGACGGAGGCGCGAAGTTCCCTGTAGAGAATGTCTTGCTCAAGGCCGAGGCTCTCATCGACCGCAGAACACGGTGAGAGATGGAGGGGGGCCCTGACCGGTCTAAGGTGTCTCAGTTTTTTTAGAGGCAGTTTGCTGGACGGGACGCCCGTGCGTACTCTGTACAGGCACATGCAGCCGGTGCAGAAACTCGAGCAAGACTCGAACAAAGCCAGCACTGCAGTTGACTCCGTTCTCGACGAGCCGTTCTTTTCTCGTTGACGGGGCCTCAATGCCCTTCCCCCGCAATACATGAACTCTCAGGCGGGCGAAAAGTCTGGCAGGCGCCTTGGCTATTATTAGGACACGGATGATCTAACAGCTAGGGCAGGACTCCGGGCCCATGGCAGCAGTGCCGGCCCGCCAAACACGCGAGGACGACGGCCTCAGCCTCACCCGCTGGAAGATGTCTTTCGAGAGAAAACAAGTTTCTCAGTAAGTGTTGTGTGTTCTGTTGCGATCTCCCATCGATTCCACTCTGCGGGAGTCGTGTGTCTGTGATGGAAGAAATTGAAGCCGTCCACCGGGTGCTGCCTCGTGTGCCCTTCATTTTATTGTTGATTTGGAAACATCGACCATTTCAAAACAGCAGCAGTATCCGTTCGCCTGATGTATAGTTGACACCTCGTGTTTCCTGGCACTTTCGTTGGATCAAATATTATTTCCCGTTCAAGTATGTCTTGTCGTCTCTTGCAATTGCTGACATTCGCCTGTTTAGCGACCCTATAATAGCAAAGCTCGACGTTGAATACAACGAACTTTTGCCGACCTGGAGAAAGTTCCAGGAGTATTTGTCTCCTGAAGATCGTATTGATTTCCAAGAGCGTCCTCAGACCGTCGAAGATGTCCTGCGGGTAGTGTGCGATGCGGCGGATCACTGGACGTCCAGCGAGCGCCGCCATGCCTTCTGGTGCTCAACGGCTGTCTTTAGCCGGGTTGCTGCTAGCATGGACTCGCACTCCATCATGCTGAGTGTATTACCGGATAAGGAAGTTTACTCTTCCCTTCTTTACGCAGTTCTACTATCCGTCATCAAGGTGAGACCTTACCACATTACATGTGTTTAGGTATTTTCTTCACGGGCCAGGCTGAACCGATGTCTACCTGGGATACAAGGCTTCGAAAAACTACTATAGAATTGCGGAAGGCATATTCAGAGCTCTCGCAGACATCAACGAAGCCATCCGCTCCGTTGCCAAAGAGATAAGGCTTCGCGACGTGCCCTCTGTTATCCATCCTGTCGCCAAACTCTATTCTCAGGTATTTCTCTTCCTGGGAGAATTCATGGGCTGGTACATCGGGAAGGCCAACTGCCGGATGCTGGACAGCCATAACCAAGACTTCTACTCCGACTTCGAGGACTTGATCTGCACTATCGCCAGCAGTTCCGGTATCATAGTTCGCGAACTAACGGACGCTGGAAATTCCGATGATGCTGAGAGTGAACCAGAACGCAAAAATATGCAGTCGACAGCATCGTATCTCCTGAGAGAGGCTCGCCTGAGTCAAGCGGGGCTGGAAGGAGACGATCGTCGAGTTGCCTCGCAGAATGCGATAATAAGACAGCTGATATGGGACATGCAACATGACACTGGAGAGCGAAACAGGATGAGAGAGGAGAGGGAAGTGCTTCTGTCACACTTTTTGGATTCGTTGGACTCGAAAATTCACTGTTTTGACGACCATACGGTAGAGAACGCAGAACCACTCGCCGAAGCGACAGAAGACTCTAGTACGCATCGCCGTCCCCCACATCCACCTATCGGGGCATAGGTTAACAAGATAACTAAGGCGCGCCCAGCATAAATTCGCTTCAAGGCTCGAGGCATAGGATTACGAGGATCAGGCTGCAACTATCTTCGAAGGACCTCCAGGACTTCTTTGACAATTATGACCAGATATACGACTTCAACCCTGATGCCGAAATATTCGTCGACTCAGGTGTCATAAGATCCCTACGTAAGTGGACCAGAAGTTTGCGATCACGAGTCCTGGCCATTGCAGGTCCTCATGGCCACTCATCTACAATTCCGGTCACCTTGATCTCCGCCTATTATGCGTCCTCAGCGCGGCAGCAGAAGTTGCCTATCATCTCACATTTCTGCTCTCTTCCACGCAAACTACCCCCTGAGGGGACAACACCGGCGAGCCAAGCTCTTATAGCTCTCATTTACAGTATCATCCGGCAGCTGACCGAGATAGCGCCGCCGGTTCTCGACTGTGACAGCACCTGCGACCTGAGTGCCGAGCGGTTCTGCAAGCTCGATGGTACGTTGAAGTCCTGGAAAGAGGCGTTATCGGTATTAGACGCGTTGCTGCGCTTTGCACCGCCGATCTTGTTTTGTGTGATCGACAGACTGGACGTGCTTGAGGACCCATCCACGGACGGATATATCCAGTCCTTTGTGCAAGTCCTGGTGAGGCATACCATGTGCGCGACATACGTCCCTGCGAACGGGAATACAAGGCTACGGACTGCACTGATCAAGGTGCTGTTTACTGTCGCTGGGAAACCCAAATCGCTGCTGGAGACTTTGTCGGAGGATCAACTCGTATTCACCCAAAGTCTACGCGCAGAGCACCCGCGGAGCCAGCTCCGGAGTCATCTGACACTGTCATGAGAGTCAATGGCAAGTTATGACAAGCCTTTTCGCAAATTATTTGATATGAAAGTTATCATGACAGCTTAGGGTCCTGTAAAGGCGTCAGGCAATCTGCAGTTTTGCTTAACATTCGAACTTGATACACTGGTACACAAAGATGGTAGATCTTTTTGGTCTTCCCTGTTCTCTCCTTTCCTCCATCTAATCTAACGCCTCAGAATTTGCTTTTTACTCATTGGCATCTGTTTTCTTCCCATCCACCGGGAGTTGCATTCTGGATCAATCTCATCCAGATAACAATTCCCGGTGCTTCAACTCTTGCTATCTACATCTCCTCCCTCCCCTTCTCCGTCTCTCTCTCTCTCTCTTTTCAATTCCTCTTTTGCCTCTTATATTATGATTATTAATAATCATGACAACTACGATCCAACACGAAAGCTTTTTATCTCAGAATTCAGGGAAACAGAACAGCCTACATACGTAGTGGGCACCCAATCTCGACTCCACTCCACTGGACGGCAATCTCGATTTGACACCTGATATGATAGATTATACAGGCTAAAACCGCTGACACCAAAAAAGCCAGAAACCGGAAACCAGATAGACAGTGATGCCTAAAGTACGACGTGCCGGATAAACTGGCAGTCCCGTCTCCTACGTATGTAAGATCGTACGAGCAGCCTGTAGTTAGAATCCTCGGAATCCTATTTCCGAATATATGTCTTGCCCAATTAGGTCTACTAGGTTCCGTATCCTACCCTCTTAAGGTTCTTTCAAGTTCTCTGCGGCGGCGGGGTGGGGAAAAGAAAGGGGAAGAAAGGTGGGAAGTTTTTAGTTAGGTTAGGTACCCAAACTATACAGCGTCTCCCAAATTTATTTCCTATAGCGTATCTATCTATATACAAAAATACCTATCCGTGCTGGACACAATTGTAGGGCTGAATCTATTTAAACTTATCTTTAATATTATTCCTTTATACTTTTTTGGTCTGGGATTGGATTGGATTGAAGTTGGTTTGTTTTATTGTAATAATGATGATAATAAAAATAATAACAGTCATATGATGATCTTTTAACCTACAGTACTCGGCTCACTTTCCCTGACCCGTCGTCAGAGTACGGAGTACAGTGTACAGTACGGGTGTGTTCCGCTTTCCAGTCCCCGCGTTTCATTTCCTTTTTTTTAATAAACCCATCCCACATTCTTCTAATGCGGATCGGAGAATATCAATCACCTTTTTTTTTCTGCCATGTCCTACTGTACATACCTAGTACAGACATCTACCACTAGTTCAATCCTACTAAATACTCAACAGTCGTATGGACGGCACCAAATTAAAATTTGCAAATTGGGATATCTGAGAATGCATTCAGTAGCAGCAGCAGTAGTAGTCGGTTGTCGCCGTTCGAACTCGTTCGGATTCTCCACACCGAATACCCCGAGCCCCCGAGTCCCCCGGAATTTTCTAGAGTCGAGACTACTTCAGGCTATTTTATTATTTACTGCCCGGGCCTGAGTTGTTGGAGTGATTTCCGGACGACGGTCAATGGCCAATAGTCAATGTGGTATATATAGGTCTACCTGATACACCACCAACCTCCCGCACTTCTACGGGCAGTACAGACATACATACATACATACATACATACGGAATCAACTATCGGGGGATTGAATTCGAGACAAGAAACCCATCAACCCCATAAGCAAGTAAGAAGCAGGAGTACTTTTTTTACTCTCTATTTTATAGAATGGACACATAACTTACCTATATACCAGACAAGAAGGACGAAAAAAAAATGACGACCACCGTCCCTCCCCGCCTCTTCCCGCAGAGCGAGTCGCCCTCGCTCGAGGACTTCACCGCGCTGTGCTCCCGCACCACCGACCCCGCGACCTACCCGCTCGCCGCGTCCATCCAGAACAACATCCCCATCTACGACGCCTCCGGCCCAGCCCCGACCGACGACGCAACCACGGCATCGAGGCTGCAGGACGAATGGCACCACATCCTGGCCTCCGGCCCGGGCGCCTTCGTCCTGAAAGGCATGTACTCGCCCGCCGTGGTCGACGCCGCGACGGCGGCCTTTGACCGGATCATCGCGCGGGAGCGGGAGCAGGCGTCGACGAGCAACAAGGGCGACCACTTCGCGGCGGGGGGCGCCAACGACCGGATCTGGAACTCGTTCGGCAAGCATGCGCTCGAGGACCCCGAGTCGTTCGTGACGTACTACTCCAACCCGTGGCTGGCGCTCGTGTGCGCCGCGTGGCTGGGCCCGGGTTACCGCGTGACGGCGCAGGTCAACGTCGTGCGCCCGGGCGGCACCGCGCAGAGCCCGCACCGCGACTACCACCTCGGCTTCCAGGAGGACGCGGTCAGCGCGCGGTTTCCCCGTACCGCGCACGTCGCGAGCCAGTTCCTGACGCTGCAGGGCGCCGTCGCGCACAGCGACATGCCGCTCGCCAGCGGGCCCACGCGCCTGCTGCCCTTCAGCCAGATGTTCGAGCCCGGGTTCCTGGCGTGGCGGCGCACGGAGTTCCGCGAGTTCTTCCAGCAGCGCTACGTCGCGCTGCCGCTGGAGAAAGGGGATGGGATCTTCTTCAACCCGGCGCTGTTCCACGCCGCGGGCGCCAACGAGACGGCGGACCTGCGCCGCGCGGCGAACCTCATCCAGGTCAGCAGCGCGATGGGCAAGACGATGGAGAGCATCGACTCGGTCCCGCTGGTCGAGCGGTGCTGGGACGTGCTCCGGAGGAAGTATTCGGAAGAAGGTCTGGGTGCGCGAGTCGAGGCCTTCGTCCGCGCCGTGGCGGACGGGTATTCGTTCCCGACGAACCTGGACAAGAGGCCGCCCGCACCGAGCGGGATGGCGCCCGAGACGGAGCAGGACGTTCTCCTCCGGGGGCTGAAGGAGGGCTGGGATACGGAGGGCGTTGTCCAGGCGCTGAGGCAGTTGAGGCAGGATTCGGCGGCGTGAGTTTTGTTGGGATCGTGGGTTCTCTTCTTGTTATGGCGTGAAGTTAGTCTGATGAAGCCACAGAAATATGGAAAATAAAAAAAAAAAAAATAGGAGGTTCATACCTACAACATAAGGTGTCTATACGTAATTCGCAGAACCAAGGCTCTGTTAATGAGCACTGTCCTTCTCATCTAATCAACTCCCATGCCTATCCGCGACGAGAACAGGGAACAGAGCCAATATCATCTGCAGCAGCCCGCGTGCCCTGGTCCTTCCAAGATGTGACTGATGTGCCTTCCATCCCATATGACGAGGACACATTGACAGTCTGTGTGCTTTTCTGGCCCGCATCTGGGGAGCTGCTGCGAGCCCCTCCTCATCTCATGGGTGATGCGTTTCATCCGCCGCAGGTTCCGTGGATCTGTCGAGTCGTGCCGCGGGACGAGGCGGCAGATGTATGTACCCGGTTGTTGATGTACGGAAACGATGCACATCGCATCACGTCTCGAGGCAACCAAAAAAAAAAGGAGAAGAAGAAAGAAATGGAAGAAATCGAGGACTCCATCCTCCCGAGGAGTAACATGGGGTCCTCAATATCCAGACATCGCGGCATCACTGAAGTCCTGTCTAGGGAATCCTCCGTAGATGGGAGAGATAGATCGCTGTGGAGTCCCCGGCTGGTCTGTTCACCGGCGTCTCCACTCCGACCGGACAGGCAGGTGGAGTCGTCGGAATGCCTGTTTCAGGCCCTCAGCCCAGCGGCACACGGGGCCTAGGGGACAGACGTGCGCGCCGGTTCATCCCACTTTGCCTGCTTGCCCGCTCGGTTGGTTCTCTCCCTGATTGGTGCGTGCGGGAAAGCAGGGCGGGGAGACACATGCCCTGCCATGGCGGGTGCGCGCAGCTGCCGGCCTCCGCAGCACCGGGCGGGCTGGATGGAGATCCGGTTATCATTATTTTCAACGGCTCTGTCGGGTCGTATGGTTCACCAAAAACAGCTCTGCCAAGGAGTGACTTGTCTGACTACGGAGTACTCCGTAGTCTGCTTGACCAGCTGTTGCTGCTACTAAAGTAGTCCACCGGAGGTACTCCGTAGCTCCTGCTGCCTGCGTGAGCCTTATCAGGCGATCGCTGATCGCCCGATCGGATCTGCCAAGGGTGGTCTGGACTCAAGCCCGCACCCCTCCGCACGTGTGGCCTGGAGAGCAGTAGGAGAGCGCAGAGATGTCCTGTTGGCAGAGTCGATGTTTCTGCGTCGGAGGGCGAGGTTCAGCCCAGCGCCGCCCCCGGCCCGGGTGCGTGGTTCGTGCCTGGACCGGTGGCTCTTGGGTGAAACGGCGCTGCCATGGTCCAGCGTCCTCCGCCCGCCAGCTCCAGCGACTGCCTCCTTCGGCCATCGCCAGCGTCCGCGTCCTTGCTTCGCGGGCACGGTCACCACCTGTGTCTTTTTGTCCTTTGGTTTTTTCTCTTCTTCTTCTTCTTCTTCTTCTTTTATATCTCTTTATTGTGCTGCCTCACTTCATGCACTTTTTTGGATCCAGATTTTGTCGTTTATTCTCCAGCTGGATCTGGGTCGGATGTGATCTGCGCACCGGCCAAGTCTGTCTGCGGTGATCGTCCTCCTCAGACCGCACCAATTGCTCCTCCATAGGACCGTATTTATACCTCCGACTTCGCCCCTCGTTCTCTCCGTCCCTTCTTCCATTCCATGTCGGGACATCCTGGGATGAGCCTCAAGCGCTTGTCCCAGCACCGCTTCCAGCAGATCCCCGACATGCCCGCCGACGGCATGGCCAACCCCAACGATGCCACCATCGATATCCCCCTCACCACCGTCCCCAGCCGCCCCCAGACGGGCGCGCGCAAGGAGAACAGCGGTCCCTCCGAGTTCCATGCCTCTGAATCCAACGAGAAGGACGGCCTGTTCCCGGGGCACGGACCGGGTCGCCGCAGGAAGATAGACCATGCCACCGGCCATGCCGACGAAGATGCCGAGGATGGCAAACTCAATCATCTGGGTCGGTTCTACAAGGCCATTCTGGAATTCTCCGTCGTCACCAGATACATCATCTACGTCACCCCGATTGCTCTGCTCATCGCCGTCCCCATCGCTGTCGGTGCGATGCCGGTGGGAAGGGACGCGGAAATCGGGGGCGTCCGTATGGTCTGGTTTTTCACCTGGATCGAGGTGGTCTGGCTGGGCCTGTGGACGTCAAAGATCTTCGCGCATTTCCTGCCCTACGTCTTCCAGTTCCTCTGCGGCATTGTGAGTTCGGGGACACGCAAGTACGCGCTCATCCTCCGGTCCCTGGAAATCCCCATCTCCCTCGTGGGCTGGTGCTTGGTGTCTCTCGCGACATTTGTCCCTGTGAGTAACCCGCGAGCGGTGCCGTGTCTGGCAGTTGCATTGACCCGGCGCAGATCATGACGCTGAACCCCGAGCGACAAGCCGCGGGAGAGACCGAGCTCCAAGGCTGGGAGGATACAATCAAAAACATCCTGGTCGCCCTGTTCATCTCCAGTCTGATCTTCCTGGCGGAAAAGACGCTGGTCCAGCTCATCTCGATCAGCTACCACCGCAAGCAATTCGACCTCAGGATCAAGGAGTCCAAGCGAAAGATCAATCTTCTCGGTCAACTCTACGAGGCTTCCCGTTCACTTTTCCATGAACACTGTAAAGAGTTTGAGGAGGAAGACGCCATCATTTCCGACACCATCCTCGGCCTCGGGAAGGCCAAGCAACGATATGGGTCTGCCAAGCCGATTCGATTTATCCAGAACGTCGGACAGAATGTCGGCCGCTTTGGGGACAAGATCACTGCCGCCATTGGCAATGTTGCTCAGGAAATCACTGGCAAGCAGGTCTTTAACCATACCTCTGCCCATTCGACTGTGATCCAGGCCCTGGAGAGGAGACGGTCAACCGAAGCGCTCGCCAGAAGGATTTGGATGTCTTTCGTGGTGGAGGGAAAGGACGCTCTCTGTTTTCAAGACGTTGTCGAGGTGTTCGGCCCTGGACGCGAGGCGGAGGCCGAGGAGTGCTTCGCTGTTCTGGATCGTGACGGGAATGGCGATGTCAGCCTCGAGGAGATGATCAACGCTATCAGCGATATCGGGAGAACGAGGAAATCCATCAACAAAAGTATGCATGATGTCGATCAGGCCATCAACGTCCTTGATAACCTCCTTCTGACTGTCGCATGTATCATCATGGTTCTGGTGTTTGGTGAGTCCTTCCCCATCGATCCCTCTCTTCTGTCTTCGGTCCTGACGCGGGTCCAGTGTCCTTCCTGACGACTGGATTCGGTACCGTTATTGCTGCCGGTGCCACCTCTCTCCTCTCCCTTTCTTTTGTGTTCGCATCGACTGCACAAGAAGTTCTCGGTTCCTGCATCTTCCTCTTCGTGAAGCATCCCTTTGACGTTGGTGATCGCGTGGAGATCGAGGGCAAGCCTCTCATTGTCGAGAAGATCTCGCTGCTCTTCACCGTCTTCCGCAACGTCAACGACCACAGGGTAACCCAGGTGCCGAACATCGTCCTCAACAACGACTGGATCGATAATTACACACGCTCAGATGATATGCACGAACAACTCACTTTGACGGTCGATTTTGGCACTACTTTTGCCGATATCCAGCTGCTGAAATCGGAGATGCAGAAATTTGTCCGCGATAAAGAAAACAGCCGCGACTTCCATCCAGATGTCGACATTGAAGTCCTTGGTCTCGGTACCATGGACAAGCTCGAGCTCAAAATTGACATCCGCCACAAGTCCAACTGGTCGAACGAGACCGTCCGTGCTGCCCGTCGTTCGAAGTTCATGTGCGCCCTTGTCCTCGCCGTCCGCAAGATACCGATCTACGGTCCCGGTGGTGGTGCTCCTGCCCTGGGTGACGCGAGCAATCCAACGTATTCGGTCTCGATTTCGGACGAGCAAGCAAAAGCGAATCGAGACAAAGCCGAGACCGAGAAGGAGGCCAAACGCATGATTCCAACGAGCGAGTTGAGGGAACTGAGTTCTCTCTACCAGGCAGTGGACTCGGAGGGGAAGTCGACTGGGACCGACTTTGGTATCTCCCGATCTCCGGGCACAACCCGGTATCGCGGTGCGACAGCGACTGCAAGCAGCGAAGCGACCTTCGCCGAAGCTCTGAATACTCGTCCACCAGCCATGGACAAGGCCCGTGTAGATGAATCGGACCTGTACCGTGCTCCAACTGGAGCATCCACCGACTATGGAGGCCTGCTGGGCACCGACGACACGACCAGCCTTCTCCGCGCAGCCTCCAAGGGTCGACGCAAGGGAGGCAGCGGCACCGCACCTGCCGCGGCGTCTGGCGGTGCCCCAGCCGTAGCAGTCTCGAGCCCGCCGCAGCCGTCCGAATACTACGGCTACGCTGAGAGTCCCTATGACCCTGGCAACCCATACCAGCAACCTCAGTCATACCAGTCGTCACCGACCGTGCCAGGAACGACGTCGACGCCGCCCTTGCAAGTGCCCCAATTCCCTCGACCTCTCCCGCCGGGCAATGCGTTCGCCCAGCAGCAGCAGCAGCTACAACAGCAGCAGCCGTCGAACCGACCACCACCGCCGTCGCAGTCGCAGCAATCCCCTTACCCAAACACTTAGCATCGAAATAACAAAAGCAAGGAATGTCAACGACCTTGCATAACGTGAACATGTCACGGCGGAGTTAACTGTGTTGTAGCGGCGCGCATATTTTGGATTCCGGTAGAGGCCTGTTGATTTGGATTTCGAAAAAGCGATTTCTTTCTTCCCTGTCATTATATATGCCATATATTTTGGATCTTGATTTCAGGTGTGTGGGCAATCTTTTTCCGGGTTTCTATGAGTGTCTGTCTGGTTACAGACACCTGGAGGAGGAAGGAAAGGCGAGAGAATGAACGGGATCCATCTCTCTTTATCTTCATCCATACATATATATATATATATATATATATTATTGTGTAGAGGAATCAGGGCGACCTGCTGGAGTACAAGATTGCAGAGCTAGATCCATCTACTAACTCGAAAAGGGGAGCGAATCGAATCATCCATGAATCCTCATCCATTCAACCATCATCAGTGCCTACGCTATGCGATGCTATGCTACATGCCTGGTCTCTATCTGGCGGTGTCCTTGCTTCGCAAGGGAGACGTAGATGTAGACAGGGGTATCAATCACACCATAGAACATAGTTGTCAGTCGTAAAGGTGACGTTCTGATAAATATGCAATATAATACATAGGCGAGCAGCAACACATATCAAGCCCTCTCGCCTCTCTCCCCGCTTCTCCCATTGTTTAGTAATACATCCGTGAAGGTTCAAGTGTATTGGATTATCGCTCCATCACCGAAGCCAGCTCAAACTACTACACACCAGGGTACGTAGAGACATCCTACCCCTTCACCTCCTTATACGGATACGTCACCTCGTCGTCCTTGCGGATCCAGATCTTCGACCTGCGCCGGGTGACGACGTGCTCGACGTTCACCTCGCGCGTGTACTCGGCCCTGAACTTGCGGATCCAGCGCGGATCCCACAGCTCGCTGGCGATGCCGAGGTCCTTGCAGCACCGCACGAGCGCGTTCGAGCGGCACCCCTCGGTGGCGGTGGGGATGCCGTCGGGGGAGAAGTAGTCCTGTTCGCCGCGGGCGACGGAGACCAGACTGTTTGTTTCGCAGTCAGCTTGCTATCTTTTTTTTAAGTTTCTTTTGGGGAAGTTTCTACATACCGCCCATTACAAACAAGAGCATACTCCCTCGTCACCGTCTTGGGCGTGACGATGCTCTCGCTCCGCGGCACGAGCCCCCACCCTCCCGGTCCGAACGCCCGGTTCAGGATGCGCCGGTACTTGATCTCGGGCAGGTAGACGATGCCGTCGGGCTTGATCTCGACGTCCTCGGGGTCCGTCGGCGCCAGCAGGATGTCCGCCACCTCCTTGGGGAACGGCTCCACCGAGAGCCCGTGGTAGGAGCGCGTCCAGTCGATCTTCTCCTCGGCGCTGATGTCGAGCTCGAGCGGGCGGTCGGCGAGGCCCGTCTTTTGGATGTTGTCGGTCGTGGGGTGGTTGGGCGTGGGCGCGACGATGGAGGCGGCGCGGGCGGTCACGGGATCAGAAGTTGGTGGAGGGGTTGGGTTCGAGTTTGAGGTCGAGGTCGAGGTCGAGGATGGTGACTTTGTCGTAGCAGCCTGGTTTGATGGTGTCTGGTTGACCTGGCGATAAGCGACGGATTGGCTTATCGAGCGGATGGTCGTGTCGTTGATGCGGACAGCAGGTCTGCTTGCTGCGACATGGCGGGCGGGCAGGGCGCGCAGCGAGCTGAAGGAGCGAGCCATGTAGATCGTATTCTTCTTTGAGGGATCAAGCACCCCTGGGGCCCAGAGGGGCCTGCGGAGAGGGAGGGAAGACATGCTTGACGAACGAGCGTGGAGATGAGCAGTAAACTCGGTCGTTCAAAACTTCGCGGGCCGGGCGCCGCCCCAGCTCGTGGTCATGTGAGTGGAGGGCAAGTGTGCAGAGATCAAGATGCCAGCGAAGAAAAAAAAGAGATGTATTTATTGTTGAGCAGAGCAGAGTGCAGTGGCTATTTAGGAAAAAAGGCTTCTATTGTACATGGATCGTCGGAGATCAGAGGTTTGCGTCTCTGAAGGAAATGCCCGTCACCTCTGTGGCGAATCAAGCATCCTTTGTCTGCGTCCTCTCGTCGTTGCCCTGGCGCTTCCAGCACTCGCGGAACGCCTCCATCTGCGCAGGAGCGGAGCGGATCAGTAGATTTTCTTGGACAGAGCTTTTATAACTTATTTAAGAATGTCCAACGTACAGGCGCGGGGAACGGTCCGCAGAGACACGCTCCGAAGTATCTCGGCAGATATTCCTTGGTCAAAAGTTGGGCCGTGAGGGTAAAAAGTGAAAAAAAAAAGCTCACCTCCTTCTTGCACGCCCTCCAGTCCCTCTTCTCATAGTAGCAGTCGTTCATCTTCAGCTGCTCAGCTGGCCGAGTGTCAGGTACAAGCCAGCGCACCTCGGTTTCTAAGACAGACTCACCTGCGCAGCCGGTGCTGAAGATCCGCTTGTCCCTGCGCATCGCAGCGTCAGTTCTGGACCGTCGGCGCTGGATCTCCTGCACAGACGGGCTTACCATTCATCGGGCTCGTCGTCGTCTTCGTTTGATGGGACTGCTGGAGGAGTGTATCCTTCGTCCTTGGACATCGTGACTCGTATAATACCCTGCTCGTGGTTCTTCTCCAAAGTTCGGTTCGGTTTTCGCTCGACTCGACGGCGGAAGCCGATACTACATCTGACATACCAATACCATCCCCGCCTGGGCAGCACAGCAAGGAACATGTCTTCTGCAGCAGCAAGCAACAGCCCCAAGATCGCCTCTGCGAGGCTCAACGTCCTGGTCTACACCGGTGCGCTCTCCCAGTCCGCCTGGCGCAACAACTCTCTGACGACAGACCACCCAGGCAATGGAACCACCGTGGACTCGGTCCGCCACTGCCTCTACACGCTCCGCCGCCTGCTGGCCCCCCACTACGCCGTGATCCCCGTCACGAGCGACATGGTGCTCAAGGAGCCGTGGACGGCGTCGTGCGCGCTCTTCGTCATGCCCGGCGGCGCGGACCAGGGGTACTGCCGCGCGCTCAACGGCGAGGGCAACCGGCGCATCGCGCAGTACGTCCAGCGCGGCGGGGCCTACCTGGGCTTCTGCGCCGGCGGGTACTACGGGAGCAAGCGGTGCGAGTTCGAGGTCGGGAACAAGACCCTCGAGGTCGTCGGGGAGCGGGAGCTGGCTTTCTTCCCCGGGACGTGTCGCGGTTGTGCGTTCCCCGGGTTTGCGTATCACAGCGAGGCCGGCGCGAGAGCGGCCGAGCTGAAGGTCGAGAAGAGCGCGTTGAGCGTTGGCACCGTTCCTGATGTCTTCAGGACGTACTACAACGGCGGAGGCGTCTTCGTCGATGCCCCCCGGTACGCTGACAGAGGGGTGGAGATCCTCGCGAGCTACACTGAGGAACTCCGCGTTGATCCCGGGGAGGGAGCCGCGGCGGTGGTGTATTGCAAGGTTGGCGAAGGAGCGGCGATCTTGACAGGGCCACATCCGGAGTTCGTATTCCCGGCGAAAACAGTTGACTGGGATGTGGATAGCTGACCAGATGCAGATTCGCGGCCGTCAATCTCGACAAGAAGGCCGGCGGGCCCGACTACGCCAGCATGGTGGATGCTTTAGCTGCGGACGACAAGTCCCGGACGGACTTTATGAAAGCCTGTCTGGCCAAGTTGGGCTTGAAGATCAACCAGGAGACGACCACAGTCCCGTCTCTCTCCTCTTTGCATCTGTCCTCCCTGGATCCCGAAGGCACTGCCAGGATCATGTCCTCGTTGCAAGAAATCATCACCGCTGAAGACGGACAGGAGTTGCTGAAGGACGAGAACGACACCTTTGTCATCGAGAAACCGGGCGCGTGGAACATGGACAAGCTGGAAGAGAATCTTCCTCAAAATGCTGAAGAGAAGAAGACTACGGACAAACCAGGTGACTCTTCTAACGAGGGCATCGTCGACTGTAATGCGATTATGAAACGTGTAGTCATACATGATGAGCTTCCCTCTTCGAAGACTACTCCCTATTTCAACCACCATGCGTTTTACTCTAACCTTGCGAACTACCGATCCCAATCGAAAGAGGAGCTCTCCGAGTTCGGCTCCCACATCCTCTACGGAGAAGTCGTCACGAGCACGAACACGATTCTGGAAAAGTAGAATCCCTTCTTTCAGCCTTCTCTCAGTCTGTTTTCTTCACGTTTGATCGCTGACGTACATCAGGAACACCCAGCTTCTTCGGCGTCTCCCCAACGGCTTCACCGCGACAGCCACCGTCCAAGTCGCCGGACGAGGCCGCGGGTCCAACGTCTGGGTCTCGCCCGCGGGCTCGCTCATGTTCTCGACCGTGATACGCCACCCCGTGGAGAAGATGGAATCGGCGCCCGTGGTCTTCATCCAGTACCTGGCCGCCATGGCCGTGGTCAAGGGCATCAAGAGCTACGACAGGGGCTACGAAGACATGCCCGTCAAGCTGAAGTGGCCGAACGATATCTGTCTGTCTCACCCCCCCCCCCCCCCCCCCCCCTACCAATATGACAGAAGACAATGCTGACTAGTTATCTATAGATGCCCTCGACCCCGCCTCCTCCCCCGACAGAGACAAACAATCCTACACCAAGATCTGCGGCATCCTCGTCAACTCGCACTACTCGACCCGCGAGTACATCTCCGTCGTGGGGATCGGCCTGAACGCGACCAACGCCTCGCCCACCACCTCGCTCAACGCCCTCGCCGCCTCCCTCTCCACCTCCACCGGAAAATCCCTGCAGCCGATCACCCTGGAAAAGCTCCTCGCCCGCATCCTGACCGTCTTCGAGGAGCTGTACATCCGCTTCCTCCGGACGGGCTTCGACCGCGTCTTCGAGGACATGTACTACGCCGACTGGCTGCACATGCACCAGGTCGTGACGCTCGAGGACGAGGGAACGGCGGGCGGTGCGCGCGCCCGCATCAAGGGCATCACGCGGGACTACGGGCTGCTGGTTGCGGAGGAGCTGGGGTGGGGGGACGATCGCCCGACGGGGCGGGTGTGGCAGCTGCAGAGCGACAGCAACAGTTTTGATTTCTTCCGGGGGTTGGTGAGGAGGAAGGTTTGAATCTTTCTTCTTCTTTTCATAATTCCCCTTAGCTTTTTTTCCCCTTTTCTTTTGGATGATTATGAATTTGATATGGTTGTGCGTGGTTATGTTTGTGTTTATCTACTTGTTGTTCGCTTGGTTTGATTCGGGGGCTTTTTTTTTAGAGGATCATATATATACAAGGTAGGATCCTAGTTGTTGTGGTTGTGGTCGTTTGCGTGGAGGTAATGGCGTAGTACGTATATGTGGTATGACGATGATAAAGACAAATAAATAATAGAATAGAAACGGCAGGTATCCGACCGGCCGCTTGACAATCATTTCCTCGTTCAAATACAAATATATAAATACATACAGTTAGTTGCTCTTAGGGAGCGAATTCTGACTATGTATATATATATGCTTAGGCCATCATCCCGCCTTTTCAGTGATTCAGTGATTGATTAATTCGATTTATGCGGATAAGTATTATGCATGTTCTTTTTTACTCTCTTATCTTCTTGTCTCGTGTTCTTTTTTTGAGGGTTATGCTTCATTTCCGATCTAGATTAGAGAGGTAGATAGAAAATGAGGATAAGGGAGAGAGAGTTGCGGGAAACCAGGGGGAGGGGGGGGGGGGGGGAGGGGGTAGGTATTGAAGACGGCATTTGTGTCTTGCTGAGGTTGATATAACCCTTAGAAAGTTGAAATTCTGAAAGCCCACGATGGGGCGCTCCGTGTTTGGGATGCGTCTTTTCTTTTCTTTGCTTTCTTTGCTTTCTTTCTTTTTGACCCCTTTCCCCCCTTTTTGGAAAGGTCGGGCCGGATGCGTGTTTTGTAATGTGCTGCGTAAGATCTCGGGCAGGGCCGAGCTAGAGTGCTCGTGCACGCATGGCTCCTTGCGGCCGGAGCTGAATGCTGGTTGACCTGACTTGCCTGGAAGGATGGCCGGACACCTGCAGGAGTCCGATGTTCGATTCCAGTGTTCTTGTGAGTGGACAGGCGTCTCAGGGAGAATGATGTCCTGTCGGGCTTTTTCTCCCTGCCCCGCACTGTGGGATCGGCCATGCCCAGACTGGATGCATGATGGAGATGAATAGTGTGAGATGCTTGTCGCTCCATCGGTCAAGACGATCTCACTGCTCGATCATGAACTCGAAGCACCGATCTCCCTTGCCGATCGGGATCGGTTTCGCCGCGTTGTCGTAGAGCGTACGCTCAAAGTACTTGACCCGTCCGCTGTGGTCGACGAGCACGACCGTCTGCTTCTGGGTCCCGTACAGGCCGCGCATGTACGCCTTCTGGTCCAACGATCCGTCTCCGTTCGTCAGCACCCCGACCTTGTCGGGGACTTGGCCGGCCGCGACCTCATCGGCCGCGCGATCGACCTCGTCTTGCCCGCCGATGACGGGCACGAAGATGCTCTTCCGCAGGTGGTTGATGTACGTCTCCAGCCCGGCGCCGTCCGCCAGTCGGGGGAGGGTATCCGTGCTCAGCACGCCCAGCAGTCTCTGGATGAGTTCGTCCTCGCCTTCCCCCGCCTGGACATGCGCCTCGATCGCCTGCTTCATGAGAGCTTCGCCCTGGATGATCTTGGGCCACGGGCGGTCCCCGAACGCGGTGTTGCTCAGCCCGACGGTCTCGCCGCGCTCCCCGGCGACCCAGGTGATGCGGTCGACGTGCGAGACGCGGTTCGACATGATGGCCAGCGGCAGCTCGGTGACTTTCCCGCAGACGAGGCTGAACCCACCCACGCTCTGCGCGGTGCCGTCGGCGATCATGTCCTCGATGAACTGGCGCGTGCTGCACTCGCGGTCGGGCGGCATCGCGAGCCAGCTGCTGACGATGGTGCCGCGGCTGCACTGCCCGACGGCCTGGCAGGCCGAGTCCTCGCGGTAGTTGGTCAGCACGGCGATGCGCCCCTGCCTGGTGACGCCCATCCAGGTGCCGTGGGCGGCGCGCGCGAGGTCCCGCGAGCCGAGGACGTGCGAGCTCGGCTCCGGCCACCAGTCGACGGCGGAGGTTGGACGGTGGAGGAACTCCTGCATGCAGTCAGTACATATATTCATGACGCAGTAAAGATATGACGAAATTTCCGGGGTAGATCACGCACATCGCGGTTGTCGAGGACGATGAGCGAATAGGAGGGGTGCGCAGTTGAGATTAGCGCGATGCACATGTTTCTCTTCTGCCAGCTTCTGGTAATAGTTGTAACAGTTCTTTCCTCTCACAGATTCAATATTAAAAAGGAATATTCCAAATCAATGTGCCGGCTCAAGGTGGACGGATAGATAAAGGCAGCCGTGGAAGCTATATCCGATGGACTTTATATGCGCTGATTCCCAAGTAACGCGGACCCAGCAGCGCCAAGCAAGGTCACGTCTAGATCACGCCCATCAAAGGGAAGGGATCAGCTTCCAGCAGCGCAGCTGACTGCCAGGCATGCAGACGGCGCCGGCCGCTGTCAGGCGAGGGTGTAAAAGGACGCGTCGGGTCGGGCCTGGACGGGTGCACAGCACAGGGCCAGTCGTATGACTCGCACTCGTCCAAACCACAGCGCCCACCCGGCCGCGGTTCCTGGCGGAGATGAGATATTTTCAGTATGAGAACGAAAAAGTTCTGGGGTGCCGGATCCCCGTTGCCACGTCTCCCGGTGATGTGTTAGGTTGCGCCGCGGGTTGCGGTTGAACAGAAGGCAGACGTCGACGTAGCTCGGCCTGTATGGATCTGCGCCAGCGCCACAGTTCGGGTTTCCCGTTGCCTCCCAGCGCGGGGGAAAACAAGCGCTTGGACGACCGAAAATAAGATTGCCAAAAAACAACGCCTTGTCGGCGCATTCCGACTGTCTCCGGTTCTTTGCGACGGAGTCCAGAAACTTGCTGTGGTCATGTCATGCTGAGAGCCACTTGCTATGTGATTGTTCAAGGCGACCTCCGACGCTCAAACGCGCTGCAGAGCCACGTTCGCCTGCCGCGGCTGCTGCCACATCAGCCTGCAAGGATCGGGTTTCCAGAAGTTTGCAAGACTTCCACGGCGCGTCCAGGATCTCTTTCTTAGCTTTCGTGTTGATACGACCGTTGACCGACGCATGGAAGAGGGGGAGGGAGTCCGTGCGAGGGATCATCTTCCCGCAATGTCAGGTTCACGGTCTTTCAACCCGGCATGGCGGGAAGCTTTTTTGATTTCTCCACAGCTGACTACATAAAAACGAGTTGAGATCTGCAACAATAAATCAAATCTCGTATTGAGGCAGGCCGCGATTCTTGAAGTTTACTGCGTCTATTCTGTTACGTGTTGTGATAGAAGAACTAGCCATCGTATGAACGTTGGTATAATAGACGTATGCCTAGATGCCTATATAAAGATGCTATCCACCAAAAACACCGCTCAGGACTATATCTGTACAGTACGCTCCTCAGGGGGAAAAGTGAGATAGAGAGCCTCACATGCAGAGTGAATCTATAAGACAACTTCTTGAGCATTATAATTCAGATCCGATCTGAAGAGGCTTGTAACAGTCACTCTCTGAGATTCATCATTAAACTCTCTTAAGAAACACTGAGATGATCATTGTTTCTTTGTGGCCTCGCTCTCTAGAAGAACTTCTGGTGTATCCATCGGGACTTCAGAGAATAGAGATATCATTCAGTTGAAATACTACGTAGATACCAGCAGCTGGATTCCTTATAATAGTAAAATAATCTGAAGGAGCCAAGACTGTATACTGCCAAGAGATTGCCTGATGTTGCCTCTTCATTTAGATGGAAGTCTTTGGTTCCATAATGGTTCGTAACCACACAAGGTTCCTGGAGAATCTCCCTGAAAAAGACCATACTGCAGTCAAACTCTGTGCAGAAAGCTTGTCGAAGAATTCTTTTATATGGATAATCGAGACGAATTTAAATTCCCGAGAAACTCGAAGGATTGTCTTCTTGTCTCTATCCGAAGATCGCAAATCCCTCAAGAGATCGGAAATATTGTCAACTTGATGAGCTCCATTATGAAGGGTGTCGAGAGGTAGAGAGGTAGAGGCAAGAAAGAAAAGTGACGCCAAAGATGCGACATGCCAAACTTACGCGATATGCTCACAAGGAGTGGCGTACTGGTCAATAAATAAGACCGCCAATGAAGCCGTGCACGTGAGAATTAGCTGTGCACAGGCTGAGCCCACAGCGTAAAGGGCCGCATTCCCCAGGAGCCGTTGCAAGATGGAAGTGATTGCACATTGCAAGTCCTGATGGCTGTTGTAATCCCCCTATATCAGGGGTAATCGTAGCAGTTTCAGGAAACCAGTATATAATTCCCCGGCCATTTACATCGACCAATTGCATCTGAATCCAAGTCCGTCGCAAAAGAAGTCATGATTGGAGTCAAATTGATCAGAGATTTGATGACAGTTCAAGAAAAGATGAATCCCTGTACGGGTTGGTAGCAGACGTTGCAGGAGTCGCATTTCATATAATCATTAAAACTGTGAATAATACAAAGATCAGTAACCCAGCGTAAATTATATATATGTTAATATTCCCAGGCCAATCTCTTGAGAATTTTGAACGACACACTCTCTCTTGGTTTCAATTGTACGGGCAGAGACACCATAGTCTTTTGTCCATTGTTATCATAACCGTTAAGGCGTTTTTTGAGAGCATTCTCAGCCGATCCTAACTGAGGGCATTCAAGAATGTTCCGGTCTTTAAGATCTATTCATATACAATAGTGTTGCGAACACCGTTCAAGACAGAAAAGATTGCATCATTCCGGCAGACTGGAAAGCAGAAAGCGGGCACGAACACTTATATATTTGCAAATTCAATGCTAAATACAGCTGGAGCTGCAGCAGACATGTAGGTGACAAGAGCCCATTACTGATGGGCTGAGAGACCCCAGAGGATGCAACCTCTGGGGTTGTCAGCAGGACGTGCCTGTGTGATGTCTCACGAGTGTATATGCTGCAGGGCGGACAACAGCCTTGACAAGGTGGGAGCAGGTAACACAGCAGGAAACTGTGCATTCAAGTAAGATTAATCAGCTGCCCTTGAGTATTCTCTGTCCAGAATAAACACGGGCCTGGGTACAAGAGCCTCACAGGTTCGTTGGTTGTGATTCGAGCCGTCAAAGCCGCGCGAGCTTTGATCCTGGTTTGGGTGTGCCACGGTTGTGTCCCCGTCATTGCAGCTGGCATCACAAGCTGTGATGTAGCAGTTCTTGATGTTAGAGACGCCAATCCATCAGTCGCCAGAGGTGTACCTGAAAGATTCAACCGGTGACGGCTTTAAGGGTATCCAAAGTCATGAGTGACTAATTCCCCGAGGAAGATCCCGCCCAGACCCCTCTCATTTGCCAGATCGATCTCAACTTGGAAGGAGATGACCTCATCAGATGCAATTCACACATGCACCTTGCTGGGCTGGCATCCTGTTGGAATTATATACATCGAGAAAGGTAAATAAACAATATTTGACGAGCTCGCACACTGGACCACGTTGCCCCGTAGGGGGCAATCCAGAGTGTGCTGACAAAGCATTGCAGCAAAGTCCTTGCTGACCAGGATATTAGTAGGACCTAATATGGAGTTGGGGCGGCGATAAACTTAATTGTTGCACAAAAAAATCTTGCATTCTCGCTGTATTGTTTGCCATTCTTCTCGCGTAGAAGACAATATCCGTCCGAAGACAGCAACAGGTGCATCCAACAAAACATGAGAAATCGGCACAATCCATTCAAGTCCCAGAAAGAAGGTATGCCATTTGCATACCGTCACTGTCTCTGTCACATCAGGTCGGAAGAACTCCTGCGGCGCTGCAGCGCCACTGTGGAGGCTGTAGGAGATTGAAGCGGCTATGTAGTCAAGGCAGTGGTAGCAGAACGGTGGAAGTGAACAGTACCCGGTACAGGGCCCAGAGCCATCTTCGGATGGACTCTTGTAACCGGTGGGGTCAAAACGCGCCCTTAAGATCTGGGGGAAAAAAGCCCATAGGGCTGCAGTATGGAAAGGTCTCATCTCATTTTGTACTCCTCACTTATGTGTATCGAGATATGAATAGGGAATATTACTCGCATTAAATAGAAAGTAGATTAGCATAAATTTAAGCATATATTTCTGGTGATTATTTCCTGAAAGTCTCAGAGAGGTGAATAACGTTGAGTGAAGTACATACAAAGAAGGTAGACATCGGATAGTGCCGCCTGGGCTATTTTTGCACGGATGTAGGTAATAATGTAAGAGAAGTATAGGAAGCACTTGGCTGGTTAATTTCCTGGTGAGAAAACTAAATTTTTAGCAGGAGGTTCTCCTATTCTCTGATGTTCCCCGAGCGGCATGGGGGTTTCCTTAGTAGTTCGTACTCCTCCGGGTACTGTGGGCAGACTTTCTGTCTCTCGTGCCGGTCCCGGACGTCTTTGAATCTTCACGGCCGAACTTCCAAAAGCGATTGGCCTCCGGAGCGGATCATGCTTCCTTCGAAATCATGCCAATTATGGCATTGGAATTCTTCTTCATCGTTTTCTCTCTATATTGGAATTGTCTCTATTCTGGGTGACAGGCTCGCTTTGTAAGCTTGTGCTCGTGTACCTTTCCAAATTTAGCACTCTCAAAGAATGGCCCGGGCATTTCTAAGCTGTGCAAACAAGACTTGGTGCAGTGTTATCCCACAGTTACGGGCCCTTGAAGAGCTCGCCCGTGCGGTCCATGGGCACGCCCTTGGTCTTGGCCCTTGGGCACCCACAGGCCCAGGATAACGACGCTTGAGAAGATGCCGCCGCAGAAGACGTATGCGCCCCACATGTCCAGCAGCAACACGAACCTGTCGGGCGTGACGCGCACCACCTCCTCATCTCAGCTGCTCAAAGTCTGAGCATGACTGATGCTTCGCGCTTTGTGGTCTCAGTAATGTCATCCGGCTTATTCTAAGCAGGGTTACTGTTGCCCTGGTTAAGTGAACTGCTTGCGAAGCATGTCGAAGGACGTTGTAGGGCATAAAGACCACATCTCAGGAAGCTCATCACCTGCTCATGTATAGACAGTTGTTGCACTCCTGGCCTATGCCGTCAGGGATGCATAGCGTGAAAGGCTTGCTATTCTGACCCCTGGGTTCAGCTCCTTGTTTGTTCTTTTAACAATCACAATGCCAGGGAGATTGTAATATGAGTAGCATCAACTCTCGGGGGTAGCCAAGCTCATTCTGCAGACTGCTGTTGGACTGTAAAGACCCTTTGACTAGTCACTGCGGGATCCGTCAGATTAAGAGTGAATACTCCTCTCCGCATTAACGTAATGTATCCATTCACGAATTATGATCCCTAAGGAGAATGGATACGTTTCATAGGGGTCAGACGCTCATGGTGAACCAATCATGATACTTTTTTTTCGGAGATTATGCCAGAGTGGGAGAACATATCGGCTATTGACTGTTACTCCACCGAAGCTGCGACTATTGTCAACTTGCCATAGCAGTCGTTCCTTGCAGATTTTAAGTGGTTCTTCTGATGATTCCCTAGTATATAATACCTAGTAGTATAAAGAAGCGAACCAAGACGTTCATATCAAAATAGAAGCAGGGCAAGATACACACATATAGAATGCCACGGGGAAGTGCCCATTTATAGTAACGAATGCAGCAGGGGCAACGTAAGTACCTCCTTAATCCTGCATGATACGCCTAATCTCTCGGGTGTACCCTTCTACACCAAAGGTTCCTGCAGCGCGCCCCTGTAGATTTTGGTGGTCTTTTCAAGTCTCCACCAGTTTGTATAGTAAGCCATTAGTCCAGCGAAATCTCACAGCTTCCAGTCCTGATTATTATATACCTAAAAGAGAAATAATGAGACCATATGTAGTCAGAATCCATTTAGACAAGCATATATCGAAGCATGTGTGCCTGATAGGCGGACAGAGTCATATTCACATGACCAGTGAGTCCTTCGTGAAGATAAGACTGTCTACAATGCCAGAATAGCTAAATAGTAATCACAGTGGTCCGATTATCTGCTGCTGCTGCGAGGCCCTTGACTTCAGAGATGAAGGACTTACTCATTATGCAAGCGAAGTTTTTTGGCCAAGATCTGGGTTTACCATACAAAAACAGGTCGAGGTTCAAAAAGACTGTTAAAATCGACAGGGGTGCGCTGCAGGCAAAAATTCAGTTGGGGGCGGGGGGTGAGCTGCATGACATCATCACGGGAAGTCACCGATCCGGAGATTATACTTTGTTCATAAGGTGATAGTGGACGGGAGAGCACTTAACCGTAAAAGGAAAAGTATTTTGGCGTCTAAAATTTTTGCTTGGCCATTGCACCGTGGCCAAGCAAAGAGGGTCCTGATCTGGCAGCGAGTCATGAACTCGAAAGCTTGGCACAACACGCCTGCATATTCACAGTCGGCCCTCGTAGAATACTGTCTTATTTAACTTATGTAATTTAAGTACTAAATAGGAGTATAGTCGGGCGCGGACAGCCACGCCGGTGGGATGAGGGAATTGGGTGTGCGTGATTTGTTTTTGTCTTATTTTCTTCTTGTCCCGGACGTGATCAAGGATCAGATATGATAACCGAGATAACCGCCGGCTCTAGACCCTAAACTAGCGCGTCTCCAAATACGACTCCCGTGCGCCGCAAACTTTATACAAGTGACCAGCGAAAAACACCGTCGTCCGAACCGGCGTAGTGTGCAACTGTCCGTGGTTCTGGAGTGGAGCAAACGGCTGTCGGACGGCCTGGCCTGGCGAATGACAACCCTGGCTCGCCCTCCTGGGCGGCGAGTTTGGCAGTGAATGGCGACGGCGTGACGCCTTCTTCATCGACGGCCGTTGATGGCGTCGATTGGCTTATCTGATAAAAATCTGCACATGGCAGGTGCCCCGAGCGGGTCTTTCTCGATCGGTTCCTAGCCTAGGGCGATGTCGGAGCCCAGCTGTCCTTGAGCTGCTGCCCCTGCTGGTGGGGAGACGACGTGCCTGCGGTTGTGTTAAAAAGCGGGAGGTCTCCTGAGGAATTGCGCACTTTTTTCTTTTCCCTTCATCGCTGCCCGCCTGGTGCTGCTGCTTGACGATTTGCCCTGTACATCGAGGATCTGGTCCAAGATGTCGCGCGATACGAAGGACCCGGATGCCACAGACACCTGTGCCCCCGCGGCGTCAGGCCACGACGCTCGTGAGAATCCCGATTCGGTCGCGTTGGTGGGCGAAAAGAGCCCGGGTGTGCAGCGTATCGAGATTGTCTCCTCTCAATTTCGCCTGATTGACAGGATCTTCCTCTTTTTCGGTATCTTCCTCATCGCCTACGTCTATGGCCTGGATGGTACGATTCGGTATACCTATCAGGTATGTTGCTTCCAGCTTTCAAAGACGTGATACGCTTATGCTGACATTCTTTTACCTCCAGCCCTATGCAACTGCCAGCTACAAGACACACAGCTTGCTGGCCACCGTCAATGTGCTACGTTCCGTAATTGCAGCCGCAGCGCAGGTACTGTACCTCTGTCCGGATTCCCATTCTCGTCTTCCAAGTGCTAAGATACCTAGCCAACCGCGGCGAAAATTGCAGACGTCTTTGGAAGACTGGAACTGATCCTTGTCTCGATCGTGTTCTATGTCGTCGGTATATACTGCTCCGGACTTCGCAGTGTGCAATTTACATAAGCTCACTCGGGCACAGGAACGATTGTCGAGACGTTCGCGAACAACGTGGAGTCCTTTGCGGCTGGTGCAGTGCTGTACCAGGTAATTTTGTGCCTTCATCGTTTGTCCATACTCTTTGAATCTGGTATACTAATCTTTCTGCATAGATCGGCTACACTGCTATTATGCTGCTTGTTGAAGTCCTCGTCGCAGATGTGACTTCGCTTCGCTCACGTCTTTTCTTCTCGTATATTCCCGCGTTCCCATATATCGTGAGTAGCTTCCAATTTTCCACGATGGCTATAGGTGTTAATATCCCCACAGATCAATACCTGGGTTAGCGGAAACATAACCTCATCTGTCCTCGCCGTGACAACATGGAGATGGGGCATTGGGATGTTTGCTATAATCTATCCAGGTGAGCTAATTGATGGCTCAAAAGGGTGATTGATATTCTAATGTTGTTCCAAGTCTGCTGCATCCCTCTCCTCACCACCTTGTACGTGGCGCAATGGCGTGCGAAACGATCTGGCGCTCTAAGTGGATACAAGAGCTCGTTCCAGATGCTTGGGGCGCGCCGACTGGTGATAGAACTTTTCTGGCGGTTGGATGTCATTGGTATAATTCTGCTGATTGCCGTGTTTGCCCTAATCCTCGTGCCGTTCACCATTGCCGGGGGAGTTCATACACAGTGGAAAACCGCCAAAGTCATTGCTCCGCTCGTCATCGGTTTCTGTTGCATCCCTGCTTGGGTTATCTGGGAAAGGAAGTGCCCGTATCCGATGGTCCCTTTCAGGGTGAGATCTTATCTACGTCCTTTTTTTTACCACAGCATTTTTGGTCTGACGTATAACAGCTGTTGAAAGACCGCGCCGTCTGGGGTGCACTGGGAATTGCGCTCATGCTTAATCTTTGTAAGTGCTTCGAGTGCCCCGGGTCACCACCCATATTTTCACCCCCCCTATCTAATAGCCTCTAGCTTGGTATCTTCAAGGCGACTACCTTTACACCGTTTTGGTTGTCGGCTTCAACGAGTCAACCATGAGTGCTACTCGTATTACATCGCTCTACAGGTAAGCGCAGTGTGTTGTACGTATACGCGACTGCCTTCTGACGTAAGATAGTTTCTGTTCCGTGATCACAGGAGGCATCCTTGGCTTGATAGTATTCAAAGTGCGTCGGCTGAAACCATTCATTGTCTTTGGAACTGTGCTCTTCCTGGTTGCCTACGGTCTCCTCATCCGCTTCCGTGGAGGGTCTGGGTCTGGTAACCACTCCGGAGTTATCGGTGCCCAAGTCTTGCTGGGAATTGGTAAGTTCTCTCTTTTGTCCACTACATAGTTCTATGCTAACCACGAACAGCTGGAGGAATGTTTCCTTATCCTGCTCAGGCCAGTATTCAAGCGGCGACCAAGCACGAACGTAAGTCTTGACAAATGTGGTGGCACGACTTCCTTGCTGACCAGTTGCAGATCTGGCTGTCATCACCGGTATATTCCTGGCGGTCTACAATATTGGAAGCGCCGTCGGCAACTCGATTTCGGGAGCAATCTGGAGCCAGGTACTCCCCGGAGAGCTTATCAGCAGGGTCGGCAACGCAACTCTCGGCGCAGAGATATACGCGGATCCCTTTACTTTTGCTGCCGCGAACCCTATTGGCACGCCAGCGAGAGACGCCGCAGTAGAGGCATACCGGCATACACAGCGTCTCCTCTGTATTACCGGCATCTGCCTGACTGTGCCTCTCATCGTATTCTCACTTTGCATCCGCGATCCAAAACTTGGAAAGGAGCAGAGTCTCCCCGATGCGGAGAAAGAGAGTGTCTCATCTGGGACCCAGTCTCCAGGGAACGAGAAATGATCATCAGGAGAGACGGGCTGGTGCTGCAGGTACATATTACATTTACTAAGTAATTCAAAATCGGCCATCAGTCGGCCGGGCAGTGGTCGTGTCATCATTCTATTGCCTCGATGCATTGAATGGACAACTGGCGTTCCTCTCAGTGATTAGTAGCATATAGAGAAGAATTAGCGTTGATGTGCCTAATCGAAAGCGATGAATGGAATTGTGGAGGTATGGGTGACGTAAGAGCCGAAGAACGGCTGATCGCCGTGACAGACTCTGGAAGCGGGGACGTGCGTCTCGAGGCAGCAGCGTTGTACAGCTCATTATGTGTTCTTGAGAGACATCTGGCCTCCTCTCACCTTGCTTTTAAAGACATTGACGTGACCTGCCTCGTAGCCTCTGCTGGAGAATGAGCACAGGTCTCGGTCCCTCTCCCATGCTGTGTTGTCACTGTTGGCCGCTAGCCCACTCGAGTCTGGTCGCGAAGCCTCCGGTCTCCCCACCCCGCACCTAGATACACAATAACAACCCTCACTCTGTCCAGCAGGTATTTTTCCAAAAGCTACACTCTGGGGACTGGACAGGGTCATATCATACTCTTTTCTGAAATTCTCCGCGATGTTTGGGATATTCGCGGACCTACTGTCGTAAGTGTTCCCCAGACTGGCAGTGTGTCCATCGAAAGCTCCGATTGACGCTTTTGGCAACATTGGAAATTCCATGTGTTCTGGATTGTGCGATTCTGATGCTAATTGCTCTTTCTTGTTTCCCTCAGCTCGGTCATCACTATCCTCTTCCCGGTCTTCGCTTCATACAAGGCTCTCCGCTCCTCGGACCCGGCCCAGCTGGCACCATGGCTGATGTACTGGGTGGTACTGTCAGGAGTACTGCTGGCTGAGTCTTGGACTGTATGGATCCTAGGATGGTATGTGCAATATATTCGTGATCCAGGCCCCAAGCCAGATGCCATACATATGTTATCATTGAACGGCAGCTGACGTTCTGTGTCTTCGATGTATTCTAGGTTCCCCTTCTACAGCTGGATCCGCCTCTTCTTCCTCTGCTACCTCGTCCTTCCTCAGACTCAAGGAGCCCGATATCTGTACCAGACATACGTCGATCCCTTTCTGGAACATCACGAGCGCGAGATTGAGGAGATGATCGGCCGCACCCACGAGCGTGCCAAGGCTGCGGGGCTGCAGTACCTCAACCAGCTCATCGACCTGATCAGAGAGAAGCTGGGCCTGCCTCCTCAGCGTCCGGCAGCCCCGTCTCCCCCGACAGGGCCTGCTGCATACGCGCAGTCACTCCTTTCCCGCTTCAACCTGCCCACGGCTACTACCACCGGCGGCGGCCCCGCTGCAGATTTGTTCTCTGTTCTCGGCTCAGCCGTTTCGGCCGTCACCTCCGCAGCTGGCGGTAAGGGCGGTGATGTAAAAGCGGAGGGCCCTGGCTTCAGCCCCAGCACTCTCTTGCCCCGTGAATTAGCATCCGCGTCCCCTGAGGAGAAGGCTAAGTTTATCGCCACTCAGCGCCAGTACCTAGAGGTGCTTCGCTCCGCCCTGGCAAAGGAGGAGCGCAAGCTAAATAGCGGGAATGGGGAGGATAGTAGCGAGAGCGATGACCTCGCGTACGGTACGTCCTTTGAGGGCCTGCGGAAGACCCTCAGCGACAACTCGTTCGACCACATCGAGCACGAGGATCTCCGTAGCTCTTCCGTCGGTGCACGGGATCGCTCTCCCGCAGGCCAGAGAAGGACACCCAGTGGCGGATGGGGGTCGGGCTGGTTTGGCGGCAGCGGCGGTAGCGGCGGCGCGCGGTCGGTAGATGAAGTCGCGAGATCGACGGGAGTGGACAGATAAGAGACAAATTATGTATGTAGGATCGGATATAACCTGTCTACCTAGGTACCTACCTACCTAAGGTTACAGAGTCATATGTCGACGAATCTTTGTCCCCCTTCTGCTCGGCATGTACAAGTACAATTTCTTGCTATAATTGTCATTGTAATGCCTCAGCTAGCCTACAGTACACTGTAGAATGACAAGCAACTCTTTTTATCTTATTGTTGATACTGTATAAGGAGATATTATCAGGTTCTGTTAGTCTTTTTTTGACTATGCTTCTCTATTCCTAGGGAAAGGGGTAAATTTGGATACGGGATGCAATGCAGAGCATTGTAATGGAAGCCGGAAGCATATTCGGTACCCATAATCTATCTATCTACATGGATACTGTAGTACACATCAACAATTAGTTCCTTTATACTAATCACTGCGAAAATACGGATGGTATTATAACCAATAGATACATCTCTGTCGTCAATCACCTGCGTTTTTTTCCCCTATACACCTTTTCTCTTCTTATAGTGCTCTTCATCATGGCATTTCTCTAAGAAATGCGGAGAGTTATCCGAGACAATGTCAATATCATCCTCCTTATCTTCAAGTATTTACCTATCTATCCTAGGTTTGGAGTGGGGCTGTCAGACTTCGCTTTTGGTTTGGTCAGGTGCATGTGGTCAGTATCCCTTCTTGAGCGAGCGCGGCATATCAGGTATTATATGTAACTCGTTATGATAACTGTCTGTGACATAATCGAGGATCTTTGCTGTAACCGTTTCTTTTTGAAAACTAGAAAATTCAGCAATGGTTATGTAAAGTATTCACATTTCGTGTGTGTGTGTGTGTGTGTGTGTGTGTGTAGCCAACAGATTAGCAGCGAGGATATGTGGCTCTTCAGTCTGCTTGGGTGGTGCTTGTTCAGGAGGCTTAATTCTGTTGATTGTGATGTCAATCAGCAAGGGGATAACCTGAAATATTAATTGGTGGAATGCTCCCTATCATTGGATGATTTTGGCCTCCATTTCTTGTTGACTTACGTAGGAGGTATTGCCAGATCAACTCCATCATCATTGTCATCACTATCGTTCTCATCAGAATTAAGATTATTATCATCAGCAGCACTTGCTCAGAGCCGTAACATGATGTAAGAACCACTGCGTTTCAAGAAGCGCGAAGCTGGGGAAGGGATGAATGGTTGGGTTCGTCATCGTTCAATACCGAGCTTATATATATATATTTTCTCTCCGCGAGGCGGCTCCATTGAAAATGCTTCTGACCGTATCTTGTCCCGCAGTATTTATTTATTTGAGGAACTGAATGCATATCCGGGTTGAATTCCAGACTTTTAGAGGTATTCCCCAGGTGAAAGTCCCATAGCTTAAGTAGTTTTCTTCCATTCCTCTGGCCACAACTTTGCCGAGATCGACACCAGGGCCTTTTTTTAGGTGACCGCGGTACCAGCAATGAAACTGATCCCTGTTTGAGTTTCCTTCTTTTTTCCTTTGTGATATCCAATCCAAGATTAGGTAGCGTCAATTTGTTTTTCTGGTCAAATTCTGTTCGACCTTTGTTCTTATTTTTCCACTGCGTGCTCCCTGACATTTTGGTGTAGATAGATATAGGTGATGATGAAGCGGAAGTTAAAGAAAAACGCCTCGCTGGACGATTTCGCGTCCGGTCAGGAAAGTGATAAATAAATCTATCTCTTTGCCGTCAAGCTCCTATTTATTGTAAGAAAGCAACGTTAGCAAAACAGACTAGATAGAAGGGGGCAAAAATTAGAGCATGTAAAAAATTCTCGGGAATCTAGTTCACTCACATCTCATCGAAAACTGCCTTTTCCCAGCTGGAGGCGTGCGATGTTCTTGCGAATATTCTTCCGAATGCCTCCGTTGACCAGCAAGCACGGACAGTACCATGTTTCTGGATCTGATTCTAATTCATAGTGTAGTTGAGGGTCGTATGCAGGAACTGATAACGATACCACAATGCCATCATCGCATTCTGCGGAGCAGAATCAAGAGGAGAAAAACTGAACCTAATATACATAAGTACATCTTTTCATATGGAATTGCATACACGTTGAACTTACTTCCACTTGGTACCGTCGTTTTGCCTCCGACGGCACGGGAACAACAACGTAGTCAACACGATCAAGTCAAATAATCACTTTACTTTCTATAAAAGAAAAAAAGGAAGGATCGGGAGGCCTCCTCATGTTCCGATTTGATTGATTGATATATCAGTTTGCAGCGGAGGAATCTGGAAAAGATGCCTTTACTTTTATAGATGCTCTTCTGATTCAACAAGAATTACTCAGGTTAAATACAGCACAGCGGAGAATGTGATATAAGGCATGTGTATATGTATATAACATTGGGTCGAGCCGAGAATGCGCAACTGACGATTTAGCATTCATGCTTTATTATCTCGAAGGGGGGGGGGGGGTTTGGCTTGGCGATCTTGTGGCATCAGTGATGAGCCTTTCTTTCTTGCTAGAAGGGATAGGATTTGAGGTCTTTGGGGAATATCTTGATTGAATACCTCTCAAGACTTTATGAATTTAGATCAGTTTGAAGTTGTTAATTGCTGCTGGAGTTATCGAGATGCGATGCCATATGCCTAGTATATAGACGGTATATGAAGGTGCTGTGAGAATGGAACAAGAAGACCCGAAATAGACCATCTGATGTCAAAAACCGGGCAGGTTTTTCTGAGTCTTTTTTTGCCAAGCAATCAGACATGGACTTGGTGAGGAGAATGGGAGTGATTCTATGTAGTAGAAGTTACATAGTAGGTACTCTCTGGCGAATGGAGTGAAAGTGGTCCGTGAAGTGGCTAAGGACAATCAATGAATATGTATAACCGTTGGGAGATAACAATTCTGTATTACCACATATAGGTAGGTATACATACAGTAGTGCAGATCGGGATGCTTTAATGAGGGTAAGGGTCTCTTCTCGGGTGGCAGGTATATACTGCCTAGGAGATGTAAGTACCCAGGTAACTTTGATATAGAAGGAGCCATCACTTAGGTCATCGGTGGATAGACCATCACAGATAACCCATTCACCTGGTTTTCTAGGTAATATCCCCTGGACCTTCCCTCTGGTTATGACTCCTTCACTGACAGTGCTCCCCATGAGCTCTGCGGAGAATACTAATCTAGCCTATCCTGTGGGATTAGACTGGATTGTCGTTCGGATTCGATCCTATTGTTACGGAGCCCTTTTAGTTAGCGAGAACATACTGCGTAAGGGCACTTGAATGTTCTCTGTCTGCCTAACGTAGTAGCACTCATTGATATCGCCGGAATAATTGATGTCGTGATGCTCAAGTATTACGATATCGCGGCTATAACGCGCTTACACCTCAGCGGTTACTGACATATCTGCACGGGAAGAAAAAAAAGTAGAATTGCAGTACAAAGCACGTAAAGCTTGATTGCGGTTACTGTGAATCAACTGCCTTGGGTTAGTTTTCGCACAGCAATGGTTGTTGATGCCTGAGGATAAGGCACATAGAACGGCTAGAATGGAGAACCTTATTCTGGACGAGGGGAGGACCCCGCAGGCGCTGCTCCGTCGGCGAAGATCGGCCGTGCAAAGACTGCTCTCTGCCCAAGGTTATCGATAGCACTGGATTGTGCGCTGTTCTGTCCGCTAGATTAGTCTGGAGTTCCTCCGATAGTCGATCGTTCGATAGGCGATAGTCGATCGATAGTCGATACGACGTGGCCCTGCTGTCAGTCCCCTCGTGCCTCTCGTCGTTTCGAGAGCACCCGCTTTTCTTCTTCCTCCTTCTCCTGCCTTCTGGCGGTCCCATTCTGCCCGACTCGGGCCCGATGGAGATGTGATGCCGGTGAGCTGACTCGGACGACAGGACGAAGAACGGGCTTGGTGTCAGTTTCGCGGGTTTTCCGCGAGGGATGATTGGCGCGGTGGTCGATCGACGGGAGCCAGCTGGCCCGGAGCGCCTGGGACCGTGGGACATGCCGTGATATTCCTCCGTCCTGCGTGTCATTCGGGTCTTGGCGTGCTGTTAGGACTAAAAGGGAAAAGGGAGAGATATTAAATAATACGGGCTGCTGAAGGGAGAGGCCTTCAGAGATGGCGGGAGAGCGGACGGAGCGGTGACGACATACTATTATCAGAGGGGTTTCTCTGTGCGTCGCTGCTAGCGCGGGGCGATTCTGCCACTGGCCGTCTGCATGAGTTGTTCGCCTGCTGGCTGTGGGCTGTTGTTACTATTCTTTTCGTCTGACCCGGGGTGGTTTTACTACAACCTGCTGCTACGACGTGCGCTGCTCCACCTGGGGACGGTTCCAGCAGCTGCCAGACCCAGGGTCCGTCGGCAGCCTCCGCAGACGAGACCAGATGCCGGCGGATGTTGTTCCAGCACTGCTTCCCTGACGCTGTGAACTACTTACTAAGCCCTGTCTTGCCGGTCGCCATGTCAGGTGTGACTATCGCAACGGTGAGGTCTGTCGCGAAGCCACGCGGGACGGCTCGAGGTCGTACAAGGTCGAAGGCACGAGAGCCTCAGGCATGACCGCCCTTTGAAAATAAAATCAGAGCTGAGGCTGCGGTTCCAAGCTGGCGGTCCTCTGGTGGCTGATGGATGTGCAGATGCAGGATACACCGTACTTCTGCAGCGTCGAGCTGCCCTTGGCACAGGTTTCCATAAGCCGTGAGCTTCGAACGTTCCATGTATGTGTATACTGCGACAGGAATCCAATTCCACTGCTATTCTTCTGGAAAGGATGAGAAGGAGAGAGAGAGAATGGGGGGATGATGGCTGTGGCGGAGAGCAGCGCACGATGGTAAGCTATCGAGCTGGGACGATGGCAAACGCCTGCTCGTTCGTCGGGTCGATGACGGCAGATCCGCACCGTCAGGCCAGAGTGGTACGACGGACAGCTCAGTGCCAGCCGCAGGGTAGAATAGAATACCAGGGGAGTCTGGGATGGGGTTCTGGAGTTCTGGTGTCCGGCGGCAGAGACCGTAGCTAGTATGCTATGAGACTGTAGAAGAGAGCTGGCCGTCGCCACGGGAGATGCTGGTCTCCGGCGAGAGCACGACGCAAACAGACCTGGAGAGACCGACGAGATGCTGGCCGTCGACGTCGTGATGGCTGCTTTGGTGTGTGCGTCGTCGCCTGTTGCCGCCGCGCCCCCCGGACCGCCCTCGCCTCGCCTCTCTTACCCGCGTCTCCCCCAAGATCCTTCTCTCCCTCTGCCATCCTCGTCTCGCTCCATCTCATCTCCCTCTCCCAGCGGATCCTCTTCTTTCATCGAAGCAGGACGATCGCGGATACACCAGTGTTTGCTGTGTCATCCGTTCTGTGAGCTCTCCATCACAGGTCGTGGTGAGGATTCACAGCCACTCCTTTGTTGAGCGAGTGCTTTGGTTTCCTTCCCCTCCCCCCCCAGAAAGTCCACACTTTTTTTTTTCGTCCTCGGAAACCTCGTTTCCTCACCACCACCTTTCTTCACCACCCTTTTTTATCCCTCCCCGTCCGCCTGTTTTTTTTGTGCGGTCGCCTTACTTAGCTCTAACGACTCTTCCCCGCGTGGTCTCCGCTCCTCAGCTCCCTCCTGTGCGTTGTTCGAGCTGGATCCGGAGCGAGCTCTTGACCCCGTTTCGCGCGACCTGACATCACCGACCATCATCCACCCTGTCTCATCGCAGATAACCACCACACTGCTCGTCTAATGACCTCGATCTCCCAGAAGCCGGGCCTTCAACCGCAGCAGGGACAGAGTCAGACCACCCCCGCCGCTTCGCAAGCGCACTCGCCCTCCCCCTCCGTTAGCGGCCCCAAGACCTACGCCAACGCCACCAAGAAGCCTGCGTCGTCGTCCGACTCGACCAGCGCTCCCCTCACCGTCGGAGGCTCTGCGCCAGCCGCTCAACATGGAAAGTCGTCTTCTGTCTCTCCAGTGAACGGCAAACCTATGCAGCAGTCGTCGGGGCTGACCATCGTCAACGGTGGTCCCCAGGGCGACCACGGCCGAAAGCCCTCGGTCACCATCACCTCGGCTGGGGCCAGCGGCTACATCCCCAACGGGGGCAGCGCTGGCAGTCGCCCAAGCAGCATCCAGTTCGGTTCGATGAACCAGCAGACCTCCCCCAACATGGGCGGTCCCGCCGTGTTGGCAAACCAGTCCAACCTTGGCCTTTCGCAGTCGATGAACCCCAGAATCACCTCCCCCCAGACCTCACCCTCACCGATTCCACAACCTGCCTCGAGTGGCGGCCGGCCCCCGCCATCGACATACCAGTCCCAAGGGAACGGACCGAGTTTTGGAAGCTTTGGAGAGTCAGGAGATGCCAATGTAAGTATTTCAGATTGTGGGAATAAGATCTCTCACTACTTTGAGAGATCCTGGAAATATTTCTTTTCCTCTTGTGTGGCTGATCATGATGTTTAACACCTAGCGGCAGATGCGCCCTTCTCCACAGGGACCTCTTGGTCCTGGCCCACAGCCGAATCATCTGCGACGGGAATCGTCGCAATCTGCTCATAGTGACATGGGCAACCATATGGCTGGCGGTCCAGGCGGTCCTGGACGGGGCGGTTATCCTCATCAGGGCGGTCGAGGCCGCGGTTATTCACAGTCTGGATACCAGGGACAGATGCCTTACTCTCCAGGTCCCAACTTCCGAGCGACGCCAAACCAGCCCCGAGGTGGACCGAACATGGGACCCCAATTCCACGGCCATAATCAAGGACGACCCCTCGCTCCGCCGTTCCCCAACTCGCCACATCAGGCAAACCGGAGTCCCGCGCTCGCAAACGCTCACCCTGCCACTCCACAGATGAACCAAGTCCCGATGGCGCACCCGCACTTGCCAGCCCAGCACTACGGCGCTTACAATCAACATATGGCGCCCCAAACGGTGAGGCTCCGCTCTCCTTCTATTAAACCCTGCAGCCGTCACCCGTTTTCGAAGAGACAGAATGGAACCCGTTTCTCCCCTTGGACACCCTTTCCCTCTTCTTCAGTCCACCTACCACCCCCAAATCTTGCACCCGAGAGTGGTCAGTTCGAACAGTATCTAATGCTGATGAAAAATCAGAACTACCCGCAGGCTTACGATCCCAACTACGGATACTATCAACATGCATATGGCATGCAACAGATGCCGTACATGACGCCACCGTCACCGCAACCCCGTCCCGGGATGCCTTACACCCCTCAGGGTCCTTACATTCAGAACCAGTATCCCGCCACCGTCCCTCCCCCCGCGCAAGCGACCCCGTTGTCACGAACGCCGTCGCAGATGTCCGCTAACGAGAGACCTGGCTCTAGCCTCGGTCAGGGGCAGCCACCTTCGGGCCCTCCAGCTCCAGGACATGCTCATAACCCTAGCCGGTCATCTAATAGTCCCGTTCCGTCGAAGAGTCATTTCGTCATCCCGCCTAACAAGAAGAATCCTCTCGTTATCAAGGATCCAGGCAGCGGAGCCGTGAAGACGTTCGAGAAGCCGCCTGCCTCCAGCACCCCGTCGCCCGTGAAGGGATCCACTCCAACTCCCCCACCGCGCACAGGTAGCGGCGCTGACGGCCGGGTCAAGACGGACGAAGAGAAGAAGAAGGAACTCAAAGACGCTGTCCTCCAGAAGATCGAACAAGACGAGGCTGAGGAACGCCGGAAAGAGGAAGAGCGCCGGAAGGAAGAGGAGCGCCGCAAAGAGGAAGAGGAGGCTGCGCGCAAGGCCATGGAGGAGCTCTCTCTGAAAGAGAAGGAGGAGAAGGAGAGGGAAGAGAAGGAGAAGGCAGAACGCGAGAAGGCTGAGAAAGAGAAGGCCGAGCAAGAGAAAGCTGAGCAGGAGAAGGCCCAGAGGGAGAAGGAGGAGCGAGAGAAGGCCGAGCAGGAGAAGGCCCAGAGGGAGAAGGAGGAGCGCGAAAAGGCCGAGAGGGAGAAGGCTGAACAGGAGAAGGCCCAGAAGGAAAAGGAAGAGCGGGAAAAAGCTGAGAAGGAGAAGGCTGAGCGGGAAAAGGCTGAACAAGAGAAGGCCGAACAGGAAAAGGCGGAGGCGGCAGCCAAGGAAGCCGAAACCGCGGAAGCCAAGCCGGCCGATGAAGAGCAGAAGGACAAGCCAGAGAAAGAAGAGCCGAAGAAGGCTGAGGAGGCCAAGCCCGCTGAGGAGAAACCTGCGGAGGAGGACGAGATCGATTACGAAGCCATTGAACGGGAGTTGGCCGAGATAGAAGCTAGAGAGGCCGCAGCTGAAGCTGAATACCAGCGGAAGAAGCAGGCCGAGAGGGAAGAGCGGGAGCGCAGGGAGAGAGAGGAGCGCGAGGCCTGGGAGGCTAACATGAGGAACGCCGAGCGTGAAGCAGAGCTGGCAGAAGAAGCTCGTCTCAAGAGATTGGAGGCCGGCGAGGATGAGGCCGACCGGAGAGAACGAGAGGCGCTCTTTGCCTCCCTCAAGAAGGGCGGCTTCCCCGCTTCTCGACCTGCTGCGGACAGCGGAGCTGCCACCCCCGTCTCGGATATGGGCCCGCCAGCGAAGCCTGCTGGCGCCGCGAAGCGGGAGAAGCCTGCTGCGCTCAAGCTCGAGACCACCAAGCCCGTCGAGCCTCCTCAGCCCAGCGCTGCCTTGAAGTCGCTCCAGAGCGCCCGATTCATCGAAGACCCGTTCAAGGTCAAGTACCCTCCTTCGATCGTCTCTCCCAACCCCGCATTGAACGCAAATGCGCCGGCCGACCGCAAGTTCAAGTACAACAAGGAGTTCCTCCTGCAGTTCCAGAACGTGTTCAAGGAGAAGCCAACCTTGGATTGGGACCAGCGAGTCCGGGAGACTATCGGCGAGGGCGCCGATTCAGCACGCCCCCAGTCCGCTCGTACGCCGATGACAGGGCGGAACCCTTCGCGCCCTGGCATTACTCAGAACTTCCAGATGGGCACCTTCGGCCAGGCGCCCGGCAACAGACAATCCCTGCCCCCTGGAACCACCTCGGAACAGCGCTTCGCGCTCTCGAATGCGGCCCGTACCGGCTCGATGGGTGCCAACCCGTTCGGCCAGTTCGGACGTGTGGGCATGGGTGCTCCCTCTATGAGTCGCACCAGCTCGTCGGCCGGCCTCCACGGCAACCTCCCTCAATCCCCCCGTGTCAGCTCCAGCAACCGCGGTGGTACCCGGTCTGGCAGCAAGCGTGAGAAGGCGGCGAAGAAGGAGGAGGACACGAACAAGGCCATGCCTCTCACTGCAGGAAAGGAAGTCAAGGCGCTCACGATCTCCCAGACCGGCTGGAAGCCACACAGCATTGCCAGCCGTCAGGCTGGTGGTGCTGCTCCTGGTGTCGACGGCCACCTGACTCCAGAGCTCGTCCAGCGGAAGGTCAAGGCGAACCTGAACAAGATGACCCCTGAGAACTTCGACAAGATTACCCAACAGATCCTCGACATCGTCGCACAGTCCAAGGACGAGACCGATGGACGGACTCTGCGCCAGGTTATCCAGCTCACCTTCGAGAAGGCTACGGACGAGGCCCACTGGGCTCCGATGTATGCCAAGTTCTGTAAGCGTATGCTTGAGAGCATAAGCCCGGAGATCAAGGACGAGAGTATCCGCGACAAGATGGGTAACGTGGTCACGGGTGGCAGCCTGTTCAGAAAGTATCTCCTCAACCGGTGTCAGGAGGAGTTCGAACGTGGCTGGAAGGTCAACCTCCCTGAGAAGCCAGAGGGCGTGACCGAAGAAGCCGCCATGATGTCCGACGAGTACTACGCCGCTGCTGCAGCCAAGCGTCGTGGTCTCGGTCTGGTCAAGTTCATCGGTGAGCTGTACAAACTCGGCATGCTGACCGAGCGTATCATGCACGAGTGTGTCAAGAAACTGGTCGATTACGAGGGTGTCCCTGATGAAACCGAGGTTGAGAGTTTGTGCAGTTTGCTCCGCACTGTCGGTGGCAGCCTGGATGCCTCCGAGCGAGGCCGCACGATGATGGACGCCTACTTCGCCCGCATCAACATGATGATTGAGACGGCGGGTCTGCCTAGCAGACTGAAGTTCATGCTTATGGTAAGTTCTTGACTTCCCACAGTGTGGAGCATATAACTGACAGACAATTCCTAGGACATCGTCGACTTGCGAGCCGCCAACTGGGCATCCAAGGACGCCGACAAGGGTCCTAAGAAGATCAACGAGATCCGAGAAGAGGCAAGTCCCTTGACTCGCGCCGTGGTATTGCCTATTTTGTGGCACAGACATTCTAACTCATTCTTCCAGGCTATCCGCCAGCAGCAGGAGGCCGAAATGGAGCGTCTCCGCCAGCAGGCAAGCAGGGGTGGCCGCCCACCCTTGGGACGTGGCGATGCACGCAACTTCTCAGGTGACTTCAGGAACCAGGCGCCGCCACCAGATTTTGCGTCCAGCAAGGTTGGAAGTGATGATCTGCGCCGCCTCAAGAGCACCAGGAGCACCAACCAGCCCCCGTCCTTTGGACCTTCCAGCATGTTTGGCTCCCGCAGCAGCAGCGGCCGCAAGAACCTAGGCCCCGGTGGCAATTTGGTGCGTGGCAGCGATGATAGCGGAGCCAGCAGCCGCACTGGAACTCCTCCGGCCGGAAAGGATAGAAAGGAAGACAAGGAGGCTGCATCCTCTATAAATGCGTTCAGGTGAGGATTGCAGCTTTGCTTGTCCCCGGACCCCCCCCCACAATTCCCAGTTCTGGAAGCTAATGTGTACTTCTTGGATCCAGCGCTCTGGCGAGCTTGGAAGACCGTGAAAACATGGCCACCTCTCCGCCATCTAACCCGTCCTCTCCTCAGTTGACGAAGTCCCGACCCGTGATTGAGCGTCAGCGATCCAAATCACCGTCCAAGGACGGTGAAGGTGCAGCATAGACGAGCCTGAAAAGAAGAAAATGCCCCCCATGATTACACTCCTTCTGGAAAGACTTGAACAAAAAGAAGATGGGCTCTCCCGTTCTTCCTTCCCTTCTTTCATGGCCTGCCATCCTCCAGCGAGGCTGCTTCATACTTTTCGACTATTCCTGGTTACTAATCGCTTGGGTGGAACTGCACCGTGTGTAGTATACTTCTCGAACCTGTGGAGGAAGGCGAGAAGCAAGAGATTGGTTGCCGGATCATGTTTTTGTTTTGTTCCTTCAATACCCGGAGAGCATGATGGTTTCCCGTTAGCCGAGCCATGTGCAGCGTCGGTTCACGGACGGAACTTCAGGCTACCCACAAGCTTGCTCATGTTGATGTCGTTGATGCCATTGGTTTGCCTCATTCCTTTTCTCTCTGTTGCATCTGCATGTGCACTGGGCGGTACGGTAATTCGGCTCTTTTCATGTTACGCTTTTTCTCTAGACAAAATTGTGTTAGAAAAGTTCGACCATTCGTGTTTCAATATGATTACGACCTTGAAGCTGGGTTTTTTTTCCCGCCTTCTTATGGATTTACTTTTACTCTTCTCGAATGATTTCCCAAATTCTTATTCCTATTCTTATACTATTTTTATTCTTAAAATGAATATGAATGGACGGGGTCTTTCGTGTCCGTGTGCGAAAACTGCTCATCTTCATCGTCGTCGTGGTCGTCACCACTGCTGCTGCCGTCAGAGGGGAAGAAGAAAAGAGAGAAAATAAATAGGCTCGGTACAGACAACGTATATGATAGGTATTGGTATGGGTGTGCTTATGTTATGGGTATTCATTCTGCTGCTTGGCTTCGCTTTGCTTTGCCTCAATTGATGATTGATTGATCGATTGATGGGTGGATAGGCAGGGTGGGTGAGTGGTTGGAATTTATGTAGTTATTGTTTATTAAGTTATTTATCTTCATCACATCATTGTCACAGATCATATATATATTACCTGCTTGTTTACTTTCGACTGACCTGGCTTGCTCCTTGTTCTTATTATTAATTACTATTATTAACCTTGATCAAGTTCAGAACTAAGTATGGTTGGCTTGGTTTAGTAGCTTTTATAGTAGCTTTAGTAGCTTGCCTGCTTGCCTGCTTGCCACCTTGCGTTCCCTTAGCTTAACTCTGGAAGTCAGGAAGGATTATGATAAACAAGGTTTCTCTCTGTAGTTTGTATACTGTAGTTTATCGAATCAATATATATCATAGCTGATAGCGGCGCTCGCGAGGAACCTGTATTCTTCTCGCTATGATGGGGCAAGCTCAATTCAAACCTACACATGAGCTTTCCAGGGCAAGTTGAATAGCTATTACCTAGTGTTGACCAAAAATACTGCTCAACTACAAAGAGGCCAAGGCCACTAGTTGCAGTCAAATATTGGTATTCTGGCTGTCTGACACCTAGCTTACCCACTGGATGCATGGATAGGAGAATGGATTGGATCGAGAGCGGGCACACTCATCGAATAAAAATTGGATCGGATCAGAACGCCAGTTCAAGGGGGAAAGGAGTATCGCTCATTTCGCGCCACTGAGGGTGGTAGGTATGTTATGCTTGTACTATGCCACTCATGGACATACTCCCAGAGACCGCTGGATGGAAGGATGCATCGTTATGATCGAGGAATGGATGGCTTCCTTATTTGCAAAAATTGCATACACACTAGTATGGCAGTGTTGAAGACAGGGGGGATGTGCTTATTTACGGAGGTAGGTATGTAGCATTGTTGCATCGATCAATGAATGCACATCCATCGCTGATGGTATATATGGACATAGATAAGGCGCAAGAGAAGCATGATGGAAACTGTCCTTGGGTATAAGAAAGGGGAAAATGGAGAAGATATGCGGGTTGGAGAAACAAGAGTAGCAAGAATGGCAAAAGTGAACCAAAAAAAGGAGAAAATAGAACCATGTCATCATGCTTCTCGCGGCTGCTCTTTGGGCTTCTGGCCGTACACAAAATAGACATTTGTATAGCTATGAATCGACACATCCCTTATTTCCCGTCGTATGCCAGCCAAAAGCACCTCAATTTCCAACCTGTTCCAATGAAGAACGCGGGAGAAAAGTGCATATGCATAAGAACCCAGCCCTTCTAGGATGTTTGCCTGATGGTAAAGACCAAGCTCTTTCTGCTTGAGATCATCAGGCCACGGTTTTTGTGGCAACTATGTGTGATCCAGTAAGTCAGTTATGAAACAGTTGGGGCTAATCAAGTACAAGGAAGAACACAATATACCTTGTAAATTTTCTCTGTCACATTTACAAACCCTGCCTGTTTCATCTTCTCCTTCCATGTTCCCATAGTTCGCATGCTCTTTCCAAACTTTATACTCGCCTCTGTTACAAGATCTAACCCCTTAAGAAACATTTCTGATCTGAGATGTGAGCCATCATCAGAATATGTGGCTACCTCTATGGATTGCATCTCAAGGTATCCTCCTGGTCGCAGATTATCAAAGCATTGCTTGAAAAGTCGATCATAGTCATGGACAGACCCTTCCAGCTCACGGCCGTGGATGAAATCAAATTTACGAGTGTAGGTCCAGTCTGCCTCAAAATCATCTATCTCAAACTTACAGTTTGTTGGTACCCTGCCAAGAGTCAGCATCTTTAAAATATCCAAGCTGTAGTGACTATCAAGGAGAAAATACCAGGAGGGCTGTATGGGACTCAAGTCATTCCCTATGTGCAAATATCAGCTTGTGGTTCCAATATTGAGAGGTTCTATCTTACCGAGGACTTCTGCAGTTGGATGCAGGCTATATCTCCTGTCAGTGGCTGCATCAAACCACAACAGGTAAACCTCAGAATGGTTTGCCTTACTCTGCAAACTCAATTGCCCAAATGCCCGTGCCTGTACCCAGATCCAGGACCCTCTGTGGGTTCTCAGGAATAGGCGCGAGATACAGTTCGCCTCCAAGAAGCATTTTGTAAATGTGATGACTCTTAAGTCCATCAAATTAGCTTCAAACCAAATGCGGATCATACAAGGATCTTACTAGATCCAATCGGTCCTGTTCCTGCTCATCATTTGGCTGCCGCCGGCACAAGTCAGAAAGAACATCCTGGCCCAAGGATCAGCCACTCACAAGCACATATTCTCCCTCACGGTATGAATGATATCTGCGTCCATTCTGACATAATGTTTAGATACTATTTTGAATACTCCCACACAAAGTTTGTCTTCAGACCTCATATCTAGATAATGTTAGATCTTTGAAGAGATATGTTGATATAAGGATACAGCACTCACACGTAATTTTTGATGCTTGAAGTAATGGATGTGATGTCACTGCCATCAATAGTGCTGTATCCACAGTTAGTGAAACAGCAGGGAGTAGTAAGAAAGCCTGATCCTTACAAGGCAACAGCGGAATCAGTGTCACTTTGGCCCCCCTAAACACTGTCATTAGCATAATATCAAGTCATGAAAACAGTATCCTTACATCTTGCTCAGCAGCTGGCTCAGCGGCCGGAGCTGCAGCTGGTGGGTTGTTATCAGTCATCTTTGGAAGTCAGACACAAGTGAAGCATCCAGCGGACCTGACAAGAGGGAGGCTTTGGGAGGAGACTATCGCCTTATATTCCTCAAATGCTGCGGTGAAAGGGACTTTTGAGTCCCAGTCTCCTGTGTTAGCTGTCATACGCAGTAGTGTGTGCGTCTGCATGGAGACTCGGTAAGAACCTCCGCCTTTGAAATATTCCCATGCTGACTGGTTGCATGAGACCGTAGTACTGCATAGCATGGTTGGCCACTTCTGTGATCCTACATTGGATTCCCGCAGTAGGCGACATCAGCTAACAGTTTGATCCCTGAGCTTAGTGCTGGTCGGATGCATGGCGTGTATTCCGCTGGCGACTACTCCGCAGGTCAACGGCGCCTAAATTCAGCCCCTGTTTTTGCGGCAGTCCGGCACAGAGAGAGAGAGAGGGGAGCCGGTGCTCGACATGGCACAGAATGCCATCGGGACTTGTCCGCGGTGTGGATGGAAACAGGCGTGTTTGTTTTCATGCTAAATAATATCGCTAAACAAACAGCCCATGCGGGGCTTGATAGGCGGATAATTGTCCAGGATGACGCCTATTAAATATCCATGTCGCGGTCCTGCCACAATTGGCCCTCAAGGGTGCGGTCTTTGTCTGCTTGCAAGGCAGTTTGCTATATCCTGCTCCGACAAGCCTTGTATATTAGCCTGTAGTAATCAATCGGTCTGTAATTCGACTTGCAGCACTATTATGCCCCTTCCCTGACCGGTCAGAGCAGGGCACGACATGGTACCTCCAGCTTGTTGGGTCTGCTCTCTGTCTGCCCATCAGGATGGGGGAAAAAACCTCCGCATCGCAGGCGTTTCTCAATGTGAACAGGACTTGTGCTCGAGAGCTGAAGAAGAAAAGTTTGAATGTCAATTGACAGATGGAGAGATCAGAGCTCATCGGGACGATGAAGCCGATGCCAAGGAAGAACCCCGGTCCTGCCAGATGCCCGGCGTGGAAGCGACGGCCGTGGTTGCAGCTCCATCTTACCAGGTTGAGAAGGTGCTCTCGGTCCACGGATGAGGGGTTCGGAATTAACCGACCGTTGCCCTGGTTCCATGATACGGAGTAGTCAGACTTATCGCTCCTTCATTTGTCGCTGGATTTCCATATCACGAACAGAACAAATAAATGCCTTCCCAAGCCGTCCGTCCCTTAGGTGGCAAGGAAATTGAACCTCATTATTATACCCAGTATCTGCGCCTCAGAGATCTCAAATCATGAACATTTCTAGAAGTCCCTCGTAACCACAGATACTATTCACCCAATCATGAGGGATTCCAGATGGGGCAAAAATTTCTCAAGACTGTACTGTACATTGCATTGTCCGTGAAACATGGCGAACTATGACTAGAATTCTCCACTAGACCAATAATCATGCAGCGCTGTCTTTCCAGGCTGCGATGCGATTTGCTGCTGCATGAAAAATTTTACAGCTTTATGTCCTCCATCCTCTCTTTTCTTCCACCATTTGACCTAGGGAGGAGGTACTGTTCACCCAGCCATTCAATTGATCAAATTGATCTAGATAGAGTCTAGGTGAATCTGCATTTATTTACAGGCATCGACTTATGTACATAGGTAGATCCCTCCTGATACACCAGGTGTACACCGCGAAGTACCAAAAGTATACATACGTAAGCAAACAACTTAGCTAAATATCCCTCAAAACCCGCTTATATCAATAAGAGTAGTTCTGGAGTGTTCAAAAACTTGACTGCTAGATCATGTAGTAAATAGTGAAGTAGCTATATGGATACTAATATCAGTAAAACAGCAATGCCAAATGACATGCTGCTACAAGGATATGTTGATAGAACTTTTGTCTTTGTCCTCTTTAATTAAACCCTTCATACAGCCTATATTCGAGCCGGAGCGAGGATTGCAAGCGGCCAACAGCTTGGAACACTATATATGCAAGTTGAATACCATTCTGTTTACTACATATTTCTGATTGTTGCATCCCACTTCAGTTTGGATTGGTAAAAATTTCCTCCCCGCCACAGATTCCGGTATGGTCGCTGTCTTGGAGTAGAGCTCAAATTTCCTGTCCTTGACCTACAGTACAATCAACCGAGACCCGAGGCTTCATGATGGAAAAAAGGTAGGAGGTATAAATAGGTAACTTGTTCTCGAGGTAGGACTGAGAACCTAGAGCACTAAATTCGGCACATAGATGGTTATAATAGTGAATATTCCCGGGGAATGTCAGATCATTAAAGATTAGGAAGGTACAAAGAGAGAGCTGAAAACGGGCGATTTCCTAATGCCTACGCAACAGGAACGGAATGACAGTTTTAGGTAATACCTAGATTGAAGTTAAAAGAGCAGAACAAAGTTGATCCGTGCTTCAGTTGACGAATTGTCATTCCTGCAATACTCTTATTCACAAACAGCAAAGTGCACTATTTGTTCTTTGTGTCATCTTTGGAGATATCTTCAGTACCGGAGGCCGATGTAGCAGCAGATGCAGTTGGAGAGGTGCGATCATGGACAGACGGGGACTCAACATCAGCCTCCTTAGAAGGCACCGAATCATTCTCCACAGAACCTGTATTTGGGCAAGTCTTATCGCCCTCCTCACCAGTGACAGTGACTTCTTGCGGAACCGACCGAAGCTCTTCGGAAGACACAGACGTGTCCCCTTCCACATGGGCTGTATTTGGGGAAGTCTCGTCATCATTTCGCTCCGCTACCGTGACCGCTGATTGAATAGCTTCCTGCGGCTCCTTTGAAGACACGGTATCCTCCTCCGCAGAACCTGTATTCGTCGGAGTCTCATCATCGTCGCCGCCTCCGACTGCAGTTACTGCTGACTGAGCGGCAGCATCCGCATCTTCATTATCACTCTCGTTCTCAGTGACAGACGGGCTGTCATCATCTCCGAGCATGGGACTCTTCAGAACAACGGCATTTGGGGAGCCTGGATTTGATAACAGCGCATCACGAGGGGACTTTTCATCATCGTCCTCACCATTCTTCGTGGATAAAGTCTCTCTCGAATCGCCGGGGACATGTTCACGGTCTATATAGTTTGGAGGCAATCCAATGGCCTCGGCCACTGCAGCTGCTTCTTCTTCAGGTAGCTTGGTGAGGCTGTCCGCACTGGTGTCAAAGAGACGGCTACCTTTCTGCTCACTCATTTTCATAATATCGTTGTAGCTGCGTCTGGTTGGGTCGGCAAGACGCTTCTTCTTTTTCTTTTCCCTCTTAGGAGATGGGCGCACGACAATTACTGGGATAGGGGACTGCTGGAGACAATATTTGGAGACGGAGCCTGGCAGGAGGCCTTGCATTCCAAGGCTGCGGCCGCGAGTTCCAACTATAAGGACAGCAGGTTCATATATTTGAATCTCGACTGTCAGTCAAATATATGGGCAGATATAAGAGTGCAAATTTACCATTCTCTGGATAATTTCCTGGACCTTGCCAACCGCAAACTCCAGAACTAGACTGATTGCCTTCTCATCAGGGCTGTTCTTCTGGATTACTTGCTCCAGCAGTTTCTGTGCCTCCTGGCGGTATCTGCCCTCTTCAATGCTGGACTCGCTTGCAATCTTGGAGTCCTTCTCAATGACTCGCAGACACACGATCTCATCTCCATCGTCGACCAATTCATCGATCAGCCACTCAAGCGCGAAGTCAGAATGATCATTCTGATCTGTGCCACAGAGGAACGTCCGGCTACGACGCGTACATTGGTACCCTTTATGCTTGTAATTCAACGTTAGAGAGAATTCGGTAGCGTCACGGTTGTCGAAGGTATCGAACGAAACCCCGCGTTGATAGTGACTAGAATTTTGCGCCAGGTGTCAGCATACGTTCCATACAGCCGACAGACGCGGAGAATTGAGCCACAGGCGACTCCGTCTTGAGCCCGTCGCTTGCCCCTGCATCATTTGCGGGATGCCCATGGCCCATGGCTGCAACGCGCTCTTGGTACGGTTGCGGAGGGCGTAGAACCGCGCAGCGGGGCACGCTAGGTAGATAAGCGAACCGCCGTGCGGGGCGGTCGGCAAAATAAGGTGCGAGCAACCAAGGGGAGCAGATGGGAGAACCAAAAAAACGGCCATCACCAAAAATTGCAGGAGGAAGCAGAAGGGGTTGACAGGCACAAGAGAAGAAGAGTACCTACCTAGGTGGTGGCGGAGAAGACATCCTCTTCGTTGGCTTCCTTTCCTTTTCCCGGCCTTGTGGTGTACTGGCTCTTGACTCCCGCTTCACGCTTTCTGATCGACGTAACAACTCTGCCTCGGACCCCGCAACGTTGAACTGTATCGACTTCCTCCGCCCATCATCAGGAGCGTATGCGATCCGCTTGCCACCAAGCCTGAAGCTCCGAGAGCCACCGTCATCACGCGCAGAAGGGCTCTCATCGGGAACGCGTGCCGAGGCACGGGGATCGGCGGAAGTCTTCGAAGCCGACGCAGACATTTCAGCAGAGACGTAGAAGCTGCTGGGAAATCCAAGACGGTCAATAATTTTTTTTCTTCAAATCTCGCGACTGGAATTTCGGATGTCCCAGCTGTGTAGATGTAGTTCGACGGGGCGACAGTTGACCAACTGCTCAGAGTGCTTGGTATGCCAAGAGCGTGAAACGGTCGGCCACTTGCTTTCCTTGATTAGATCTGGTTGGGTTCCTTTCCAGACTCTGCCTCGAAATGTAGCTGTGAAACAAAAGATGTGAGTAGGAGGAAAACTTCCTGCTCTGGACAGTTGTATGTCCAGGAACCGTAAACCTCTCTCAGATGTTGACCCTCCTTCAGAGCGGGGCCGAAGAGAATGCAGACAGAAAAGACCAAAATGAGATGCAGTAGCCAAGCTGCAGATCAGCCAGCATGGAGCTCCTGGAGGTTTTGGAGCAGCACGAACCAGGACGCAGAGATCATGGTTCGGAACTTGAAAAAGGGGGCACAGCTGTGGAGACTGAAGCTCTGTCTATGCTCCAGTGGGCAAAGCAGTGTAAAGCAATATGGGAAGGAAGAGCCCAGCGAAGAGCAACCCAAGAGGCGTGAAAGTTGACACGCAGACAGAGAAGCCACTGACCAAAAGCGGGACTGGATGGAGGTGGAGAGGCAGGCTGGCAGCGTTGCAGACTGGCCAAGCGAGGTCCTTGGCGGATGCGACTGGGCGCTTGGCGGTTGTGATCCCTGAGGCAGTGCAAGATCCAGTGTGGCTAGTAACAGGGAGAGACCTGGATACTGCATGCACATTTCAGCTCAGTCATCTTTCGATTATTAATGGACTCTTGGGAAGTTGGAACAGTGTGGTTTTTGGATGAGCAAATGCCCTAATTGGTGTCCTGCATTTACCTCTCCAAATACTATCCACTACCAACCTAGGGAGGACCATCTGTGCTACTACCCTCTTCTACAGAGCATATATAGTCTGCATATCAGCGTCTATATCCATTTCAAAAATCAAAGGGCAGGGGTGCAAAACCCCTTCTATGAAGTACTGTTTACTCTCCCAACTTTCGCTGCCCTGGCAACCTTGTTTGATGGTTACCGCCTTTGTCTGTGCACGTACAAATATGGCAGGTACATACGGAGTGTACAACATGGACTCGGGCCCAGAATTCGGTGTTCCGAGTTGGAGTAAAGGGCAATTGACTGATGAAAACAACGGTATCTGCCACTGGGTAATCAAGCGCACAGGAATTTCAGTCAATCTGAGCCTGCCTTGAAAGCGAACCTTCGCTCTTTTCTGCAGTGCTTGGCACGTCATGGCGTTGTAAGACTTTCATTATTCATGGACGATGAAGCAAGTCATTACTTATCCGCCTATCTTATCAGTGAGAACTACAGAGTACCCGTATGGACATGGAGTCTTGATAAGGTAACAGTACTCCGTAGTCGATAAAGCAATTATTATTCCGTGTTTAGAAGGAAGGAAACCAAAAGCCGGTCTCAAAGCTGAAGTTCACAAGATCGAAGAATCTACGTACCTAGGTAAACCCGAGGACCGAATCCCGATGAATAATAAAAACAGCACGGAGCTCGGAGTGCATCATGTTGCCGCTGCATGTGCTTACTTGGCAACTACTGCATGCACACGCTGGCGAGTCGCGACTCACCGACTATTCTGCACCCGCGGCCCGCGGGCCCTGAAACCACGCGAGTCTCGACCGGACCGTGCCCTCGACCACGACCGATCTACGGAGTAGATCCCCACAAGAACACGCGAACGGCGAAAGAAGGGGACTGGACCCTGAGCCCTGGGCCCTAGGATGCAGTTCTGTATAACAAGCTGGAGCAGAGAGGGGTAAATTCGGAAAAATTAGTTGGTTAGGAGGTGGCCAGAGCAACAGACTCTTCTTCCCCCTGCATTCTACTTCGACTCAGCCGAAACTCGTCCGAGAGAGCCTATCACGGAACCGTTCAACCGCCGAGTACGAGTACAGATACATCCGGAGAATTCGTGTAGATGACTCTTCAGGGTAAGATAAGAAAGAAAAGAAAAAAAATACATGGCAAGGATGTGGGTATCAGACGCGAAGCCTGCTGAAGCCTAATTATTCCTGAAGGATAAGTTGGCAGTCGGGCACCGACTCCGCGAAGAGCCACGACTCACGGGAGACGGGGCCGCCGCGCCGCGGGATTTGTTTTCTAGAAACGCTCGACGGGAGCAAAAACTTGGAAGGTAAGGCACGAGCGTTAGCTAAGACGGTTAGGGAGGGCGACTATCGATAGCGGAGCCTGCGCAGTGCGCAGGGCCGGGACGGTGTGTGTCTTACTACTATCGGCGCCGATCGCGTATCTATCCTCCGTAGATTTACGAGATTATTTGGTGATCTACGCCAGGCTAATGCACTCCACCGGCTGCGCGACACATGGCATGCCGAGGAAGAATTCTGGAAAAGGGGTTGACTCTTCGATTGACTTCTACGGAGCGCGTACTACGCGCTACGGACAAACCGCGGAGAATGAGCGAAGGAATCGAGCGGATCATGGCATGCATCGATAAGCTTGTATATATTCAGCGTCTAAAACATGCCTCACAATCAAATACCATAGTCTCGAGTCTCGACCTTCGACCTCTCAACCCGCCATGGGGGAGTGGGAGGGAGAACTGCCCATCTGCTTCCTGTGTAAATGCAGATCATCTCGTGCCGTCGCCTCATGCGACTGGCGCGCGTAGACGTCATGACACATCGGAAGAGTAGAGAGACATCACAACACACGCAGGCGCTCAAAAAGGCGCTCAGTATAAATAGGGAAATTTAAATGCGAATGTAGTAGACCCAAACCCGCAAAAAGAAATCGACTGCTTTTTGTGCACCGCACCAACACCGTAGTCGCCCGAATACAGTAGAATGTTCGGATACTCGCTCTCAATCGGATCAGAATCGTCATCAGGGGTATCATAAATGGCACATCGATGAAGGTCATCAACAGCAGCGCACATCTAGTACGCTTGGATCACCGTGCTCTGATCTCGCGAAGGGAGGTAATACTCATGATCGTAAAGGTCTGGCCGTTCCGATTCCGAGAGCGGCAGCTCCGTAGTAGTCGCAGACCCCTTAGGGTCATATATAGTCGTGGTGACGGTTTGATGCGCTTCAGAGAAGGTGTCAATGGTCTGCGGGGGCGGAGACGGAGGCATCGAGTCGTCTTCTGACTCGTCGTCCGAATCTGAAAGGAGCTCTGGCGGCGACTGTCGAGAATTTGAACGGGTCAATGTCAAAGTCTCATAATTGTTCTCGTCGTCATCGTCGCAGTCGGAGTCGTCGGAGTCGACCTCCTGTTCGGTGACAATGGCAACTGGAGAGGGAGGTCGACGGCGGGGGGCGGGTGGGGTGTTGACTACGAAGTCATCGTCGTCAAAATCAGAGTCGTCGCTGGTGCACTCCGAGTCGGAAGCATCCTCTGGATCCCAGTCCTCCTCCGGGTCCTCGACGACAGTGTCGGCCCATTTGATGTGTTTGGGCTCCTCCTGCGAGGGCTTGTTGACTCCGCTGACGGTTTGATTGAACCATCTCTCCTGCGCCTGTTCGGCATCTGCGAGCTCCAGCATCAACGAGTCGAGCAGGTTCGCATGGCCAACCAGCAGGCGCAGGTCGTGGTCCGCCCGGGCGGCTTCTTTGGAAAGCTTGCTCCGGGCGGTGTGGGCGAGGTAGTAAGTCTGAGTGATGCTCATCTTCTTCTGTTGCCTCCTCCGGGCCAAAGCGCTGAAGGAAGGATATGAAGGAGAAACGGAGGGAGTCGAGAAAGAAGGTGAAGCCATTGTCGTAGGGCCTGGGAGCCGTTGATGTGCTTATGAGCTCAACGCGACGTGACTCTTGTTCTTCTGCCTTGAGTCAAAAAGACGCCTGGCCGGGCGGTCCGGGAGACAACCAATCAGGGCGAGGGCGGTGAGCAGGCAAGAGAAGGCGGTAGGCAAACAGGCTCCAGGCGATTCCGTTCACGGTATGCGATATCCAGCAGAGCAGACAGAGAGAGAGAGAGAGAGCGATGAGCAAGAGAGGATGAAGACGCACGCTCAGCGCCAGCGGTGGGCACGGGGTTTCTCTTATTATGCTCCGCTGCCCAGCTGAGTTTTTTTCGTATGTCCGCCTTGGAGCCGCAAGCCGTGTACGTCCGGGGCGGCCGGTCGGAAGTAGCAACGCGCCGGAGCGTTTCGCTTGCTTTGTCACCGATCCTCCACCCGTGGTTCAGATCCACCTGACGATGACGAGAAGACCGAGTCGCCGGTGTCAGCCCCAGTCTCGACGCGGGCCCAACCTCGCGCCGGCGGGCTGTCTCGCCGCAACCGGCCCGTCGTGCTCACCGCCCTCGCATCCGCGCCTTGTCACATTCCCCATGCCACTTATGCCATGCCCAATGATCGTAATCTCCGTTGCATCCTTGCTCCCGCTGAGTAAAACCCGATCTCCACCGCCAGCCCTGCATCTGCTCGGATGGCCGACACGCCTGTCCGCGGAGACGGCCGTGGAGTCTGGACGACACGATGACTCTTCTCGCACCCCGCAGAAACTTCTGCCGCTGGCCCGCAATTACTCATCTTCACCGCACCTTTGTGCCCAGCCAGCACTTGTGTCTTATCATTCGGTCGAGTCTCCCACCCTACACGAGCCTCCGCTTTCCTCTGCCGTCCACATGCTTCCAAATTATGCCTTGATTTCCAATCTTCACGGCCAGACGGCATTTCTCATGCCGGTCTGAGAAAACCCCTCCTTTACCCCGCTGTTGCTCATCGTACTATCATCCATCACTGCTACCTACCCAAGGGCAAATCCCAAATCAGCGTGCAATTTGTAGTTGCCTGATTTGGCGGTGCATCTCCAGACCACGTCATGTCGCACGCGCCTGCAGTGCCACACGTGTCATGCCATTGCTTTTATGCAGTGCAGACCAAAAATGACAAGTCCTGTGGAAACCCGCAACAACAAACGCGTCTGCCTATGCTTCAAACATAAACAGGCAGATCTCCACTTGGAGAAATTTCCCTTGGCGCCGATGCCGCTCCGATGGCCACGACGTGTCTGCAAACTCAACCTGCCATATCTAACATCAACGCAGAAGCCGGATTTGTCTGTACGGAGTTCTTCTGTTGCCGTTCATAAGCCCGTACTTGTCGCGACCAGCCTTGAAATACCTAAACATACTGTATTCGCTGAGGGACGAAGGGCTAAAGCGTAAACACACACCTCTTTCGAGCGAGATCTCCTTCCCGGCCGTCTCGTGTAAACACACCCCGCAGTTACCTACACAGCCGCACAGACGACACGTTATCATGCTTATCGTGGTTGACGTGCCTTCGTGTGCCATTGCTAGCGAGGAGGCTCTTCCATTCCAGTGCCCTTCTGGCAGCCCTATTCCAAATGTCACGTTGTATGCAGGTGAGCTCCCTGGCTGATGATAATCTCTATTGAGCTTGGCTTCGCGATTTGTTGAAGCGGGAGAGAATGCGAGTGAGGCTCGGACGGGCTTCGCCGATAAGCGCATCCCTTATCGAAAGGATAGCTGGATTGTTATTTTGCAGATATGAAGCTCACCCACAGCTCGGAAACCCCTGTTGCGCACGGGCTTCGAGGACCGTCTGGCTGGAACGAGGTCTGTTCCCGATGATCTTGGAAGCTTCGAATAATCCTGGCTCATAGAACATGCTAGATGATACCAGTATCGTGAGGTACTCCTCGCTCCCTCCTTCTACTTGAGACAGATGATCTCATTCATGCATCATTCATCAAGCCCTCTCGGCTCCAGTCACATGTGCATTGTCTTGTGTTTCGATGCGGGGATGTTGTGTTGGACAAGGCATGCTGACAATTCATCCTCACAGTTGAAGTGGGCAGCGAAGTTGCTTCACCGCCTGGCAGTCTGCGGGTACGCCGTGGCCAAGCTCAGCAATCCGGATGCCGCCCGGGCCACGCCGCCGTACCCACCCGATGGTCCATCAGCCAGCCCTACGAGATCCCGCTTGCGGAAGTTGTCAATCTGCTGCTGAGTAGGGCTGGAGAGTTGCATGCCTGAGGACGAAGGCGATTACTACTGCCGAAAGAGGAAGTGAAGTACTAACGACAGGGATAATAGATTTCTGAGATGAGCACGCCTTACCTTACAGTCGGTAAGGGGTTTTGGGAGGTAGCAACGTGGCTCCCTAGGCCCCCGACTCTGTAGGACTACCATCTCCATATCCGTTTCCTTATCAGCTTCAAACATTCCTGAGGCATACACGACTACTCTATAGGGACATTGAGAAAGCACTGCTCTATGTGCGGAAAATGAGCCGCATGCGGCATGCTCATACAGAGGCAAATGACAAAATACCGCACGCGGTATTCCGCACTTTCACTCTGCATGTCGATCAGCATGTACTCGATCTCCCTCGCGCACCGTTCAGATCGGATCGGATCTAGAAAGAAGCCAAGCAAACTCTCGAGACTTATCTATAATCGTGCGGCTATTTTCGGACTCGGCTTTCGTGTCAGATTCGGGCATTGCCAATGCCGTCCACTCCCATCAAAATTTTGTTATCTAGCATCGCACTGGAGAAATCAACCAGCACACGGGTTCTAGCCTTGCATGCGTATGAGTCATGACTACCCCGTACAGCAGCCGCGGATGAATCTTAGATAATCGATCACATATCCACTCCCCTTGCCTTAGGGAGGGTGGCGTGGCCTGTAAGTGCTTTCTAGGTAACTAGGCGATTATATAAAGCTGCATTAGGTTCTAATCTTCAATCGCGACGGGTACGTGATCTCTAGAAATTATTGTTATTCATTCCGTACGCAGTAGTCAGTATGTACCAATCTGATAACTCCTCCATGAGCCTGAAATGATAGAATTGAAAACCAGACCTCTGGAAAGGAGGGCAAAAGAGAAGCAGAAGAAATCTTCCTAACTGATTCTGCCCAAATTTCCCGATCGTTCGCTCTAGCAAGCTCCAGGTAAAACTACTTCATACATCCAAACCGCGGATCAGATCGACCCCGACGATCTCGAGTCTGAGCCACAATTCATATCACTACTATCAACATCAATCAACTAGCCCTGTAGAAAATTTTTACAATTTTTTCGACCCCCGATAGGACTCGCCCGAGAACTCTTCGGAGAGTCCGAGCCGCGGAACCGCGGAACCGTGGAACGGCTACGACCCGGAGGAGTCCGAAGTTTCAAGTTCGTACCCGACCTCACGGAGGCCGGAACTCGGAGATTCCATGAATTAGATTTTTTTTAAAAAAAAAAGCCAGGCTTTTTTTGTGCCCTGCTTTCATGTGATATATGCTGCATAATTACTGCGTATACAATAGTGCATAAAATGCATTATTGTTGTTATCTTATCTCCGTTGTGTGGCCATTCATGTTCGGGGCTCGGGCTCCATGTATGTCCCGTGTCGTCTCCGACTTTCCAGTCGCAGTCGAGTCCATGCTTGCTGAAACTTCCGGCTTCTGGTTTAGGTGCGCGGAGGAGATAGGAGATCTCATCGATCGTCTTAGCTGCCTAAGTCCTAGATAGATAACCCAGGTTGCTATGATAAGATCGTAGCTCATTGCCTCGATAACCTCAGCAGCTGCAGTCTCTCTATCACATATGGTAGCTCTTGCAGAACCCGTCGACCATCGACATGTTGGAACTTCTTCTGGAAAAATTGTAGATAGTGCCCATTGCTATCCCCAATATCGACAGGGAGGATATCGCTCCCTTCCTCTCCAGGCTCTTTAGACTTGAGCCCATTCAGAATCTCTTTGATGGGGAGCCAGTCAACCCAATGTGGTATTCTCTGTTGGTAAAGCCTCACCCACAGGTGGAAATCGGTGGCCTTCTCGAGATATTTATCCGTATAGAACCAATCTGAGTCCCCAACTGTGCCATCGAACCTCTGATAACATCCAGCATATTTATCCGCATAGAATCGTCGACAGAACCCAGCAGATGCAGGGGCATGTGTTGTGGCATTGATAGGATCAGCAGCGGACATACTGTACGAGCAGAACAACTCTAAAGAATCATATGAAATCAAAAATCATCGATCAAAAGTGTCTCATTGCAAACCGCTTGACTATCTCCGAGTTGAAGACAGCGTTTTCTGACCATTTCTTTTTTTTTTAACGAGGGTTTCGATATATCTCAGGGCAAGATGACTCATATCATAAGCAAGACTCATATATTGAAAAGCATCGACTCGTTGGACACATTTGCTCTCTTCACGTCGTCTTCAAATTCCCCCACATTGACAACCGTTCCTTTGCTATCATCCACCGCTCCCGTTAATTCAGCAGAGACTGTACGACTTCGCAGTCCACTTAGCCCTGGTGGCAGGTGCAGACGCTGAACGACGTTAATAAGCCATCGACAAGACCCACTCCCTCGAATGGCTGATTCTACTCACTTCTTCGAGTTACAGTAACCACCAGAGCGTCCCGCAGCAACACACTAGAAATTTCAGTCAGTTCATCGTTCCACTGAAACTGGCCTGAGGCAGTCTCTTACCTTAACCTGGCAGGCCTTGTCGCCTCCAAAGGCACAGGTCCAGCCGGACCGGGCAGCCAGATCGACTGTACTTTCCTCGAATTCGGCGAGGCGTTTTGCGAGGGTCTCCGCGTCGTCGGCTTCAGGCGCAGGAGCGGCCACGGCCATGGAAGAGAGAGCGAGGAGAAGGGTGGAAAGGATGAGCTTGGAGAACTGCATTTTGGTTTCAAAAAAGGAGAGGTTTGGTCTGGGAGCTCGAAGATGTATGGAGAGTTGATTCGTTCTGTTTGTTTGAGTCCGTTGCTTCGTTGCTTTGCCGCTGATGAGGATCAGATTTCGAGGGTGATGGAGGTGCTATTTATGCCTTTTCTGAGGCCTCCCTATTTCCTTCTTTCCATGGGGGCTTTGACAGACTTGTATCTGCCGTCTCGGCCTCTTTGCGATCTCGTCCAATTGGGTGGCTGTTCTCAGCATATGCATCCCATTCTCTCTGATTCTCCCAGTGTTGAACATCACGGAACACGTACAAGAGCTTCAAGCCAATTGGGAATCTTTCCTGCCCTGTATGGCTTCAGTCTCTCGCATAACGCTTCCAAAAAAAAATATTGCTCTTGCTCTGTCGAAGTCTGCATATACGAGAATATCCACAATATTGCTGAAGAAAAGAACTGCAAGGCACACGTATACAGAAGTTCGCTACGAGGCCAAGAAGTACGTCTGTTGATTCGACTCTAAATTCGACACCAAGGGGTGTCGTAGGACTCCACTTGGAGGCGGAGATGTATTCTTGTTTATGTATTCTTGTTTGCTGCAGTGGCAGTACAAAGCTGGGATACGAGCTGTATCTAATTGAAAACGCAGATCATCACTCTTTCTGTGCTGGAGTTGAGTTCATTAGTTGTGGATATGCTCGTATCTTCATATAACTTGTGATGGTATACGAAAAAAAAGTTCTAGGGAAGCCCATTCGTTTCAGCCATTGAAATGTGATCAGCTGCAAGAAAACAAACTGAGACTCGACATGTTGACGTAATAACATACTTTAGTCGTCGCCAATTGTCATCGCAGACGCTGTCCAAACTCATCCACGAAGATATAAATATAGTGTGGCTTACTGATCAGCAAATTGATATGTAAATCTGGGGATTTAGTCTGACACGATGCATAAACTTGCAGCGGCTAGACACTTCGTGCTCTGTACATAGTACATACCTCGTATACAGTTCAGGATTCCTTCTGCTGTTGACATAGCTGACCATTGGTAGGTCTTTGAGACTTTAGAATTTCTTGGCACATGGCTAGAGATCCTGAGGTCAGCCATTACTATCTGGAATAAATCTTATTTGCCGGTATTGCTCTTGTCCTGCTTGGCAACTGTGGCACTGCCGAGATCAAGGGAAATACGAGGTCTGCGCCGGTGACTGCGGGGATTTAGTTCTTTCCAGTGTCTCTACAATGTTCTCCGGATGATCTACAGTAGTGCCTCCGCATCCTGGTGTGGTATTGTGGATCGTCTACTCAGAATATGCAAGGAAAGTCGATAGATACTGTATATACTCAGCTATTGTGAAACTTGAATCTATACAACGCTCTTTGTCAAATTTGGAAGAGGGGAACAGTGAACAAGCTCAGCCTTGGCGAATACGAGAGATCTGCGGCGATGCCAACCTCTCACATTCCTCTGCATGTTCTAAAAGAATCGAACTTGGCAGAAGCTTCGCCAAGACGGCTGGACAGCTATAGAGTTGCATTTGTGTGTTTGTCACACCTCAGCTGCAGAGGTAAGGCGTTGTGTCTCCATAGAGGTCAGCTTCAGGTACCGCTAACCATATATCCAAGCTTCTACTATCAGTGATCGTCTCCGTTTTTCCTGCAGAAGGCCCATATTTCCCTGAGTCATATCCTTGGCTGGACTAGAGAGTCGCAGACTAATGTCCTTGGCGTTGACTCCTCCCCGGTCCTGATGGAGGCTCTGCAACGACCAAACCTAAAGTTTGCTTTCTCTCTCCTTCAGCTTCACTGGCAGGTATCTTCTCAGAATCTTCCCGCTGGGTGTCTTGGGTAGATTCTGGAGATGAAAGATGCCCCCTCTGAGTTTCTTGTATCCCGCGACTCTTGCATCGTGCTATTTTCTTATACCATCCAGTATCTTGTCCTTCTGTTCTTTGGGTAAGGCGGCGTGTTCCCCCTTGAGACTGACATAGGCAAGCGGAAGCTCAGTCGCCTGCGCATAGTCGTAGGTTGACAGCGGCATCTGTGACGTCTGGATGTTGAAGAACCAGGTCTTCAAGTTTGGATGGTGCAACTTGAAAGCTGGGTATGATCAGTTAAAAGTGGCATTGCCAACCGGAATGTAAGAGCAATCAGATACCCATTGTATTTGATCATCTAACATATATCAGTGAAACCGATTCTTCAGCAGGGATGTGATTAATCTACCTCCTTGAGTCGATCCGTTACCCAGAAATTGTTATTCTCATCGACCTTTGAGATATCACCTGTCCGCAGCCACTCTCCGGCGAAAGTTCCTCGTTGCCTCGTCATCTCCGATGTACCCCCTAGAAAACACCCTCGTTAGCTGATGTAGACATAGGCTTAATCATGTTCTGTTCGAAGGAGTTTACATCGTAACTTGTGGCCCTCTCACCCACAGCTCTCCTTCCTCGCCTACCGCAACATCCTTTCCTGTGTCGATGCTGACAAGGCGCGCCTCTCTACAGAGGACGAAGCCGAGTTAGCGTTTCCTGTTTTCTGAACGTGATTTCAAGTGATTTACTTACGTCCCAGGCAACAGCTTCCCAACTGACCCTACAGTCTCCTCATCCTCCCTGTTCTGGACAGCTACAACTGGTGAACACTCAGGGAGCGCATACCCTGAGCAGGCTTAGTTGCCTTCCAGGCTTGACTTGGTGTTATTGGAAGCGCACCTTGCAACACAGTAGCGTTGGGCAATGTCCTCTTTAACCTAGCCTGAAGTGATTTCTATGGAGCTTGCTAGCACCTAGTTACCATTACTTATGTTATTTGGACCACTTACCTTTAGTGGAGCTGCTGAGACAAAGATAGTCTGCAACGTGGAGAGATCATATTTCTTCGGAATATCAGGAGACGCTAAATGAGTTACCACGGGAGGGACAATATGAGCACAATTAGCCCTGTATTCAGCCATCTTACTACAGAACGTGTGCAGATCGAAGGTTGATGGAGAACAAATGAAACTCCCAAGCCACGTGCTAAAAACGACGACGACTGAGAAGCCATCGATATGGCAGTCTGAAGTTCGAGTTTGATTTAGTCAAGTTGGAAACCTTAACACATCGTCAAGGGGCTCCACTTACAGGGCGCAAAGAACACTTCGCCGTCTATCGAGCCCATCAACGAGGGCATGGCGATCCGACATTGCAGGACATTGACAATTAAGTTGAAGTGGGATAACATTGTCCCCTTGGTCTTACCAGTAGTCCCTGAGGAGAAGCATATGAATGCCGGCACTTGCTTGGCACTCTTTCCACGAAGATCGTAAGGTGGCAAAGTCTCGTCTGGTGTTCTTCCAGCAATATCCTCCGGAAACTTATACAATCGGCTAGGTGCAGTCGATTGTATTCTTTGGTTGTTCACCTGCATCAAGCTCTCCACACGATCCAGAACCGTAAATATCTTAGGGGGTGCCTGTTTCCCGAATTTTGAGAGTTTGATGGCAGCCCGAACTTTTTCAATATCGCTGCCAGTTACGGCCACGTGAGACGGTTTGACAATATCGATGGCGCGTGCAATATCACTTGCAGTAGATAAGGCATTGACAGCGCTTTGATAGCATGGCGGTCAGCTGTCACTTCTGTTTCAACGGCGGGTACATTTCAACGTACGAGAACACCACTCCGGCCCACCATGCTGAGTGAGCGAGAATTATAAAGTCTGTCTAGTCCTGAATTCAGGAATAATTCTGTGGACATGGGACAATTGGATTGCTTACTGGATTTGGGAAAACTGCTAGCACAACATCCTGCTCTTTCAGGCCAAGTTTTCGCTGCAGACCCCAGGCACACCTTGCGGCCATTGTCCGCAGTCCGCCATATGTAAGTGATCTTCCAGCAATTGTGTCAACATGCACAACTTTTTCAGGAGGGACATTGTCTGGATTGTAGTACGTCATAAATTGAGCAATGGAGACGTCGTCTCCAAGGTTCAACGGCGCGTATGTTCCAACGATCCTACGGGGTGCCATTGTTGCAACGTAATAAGGGCCGTAAAGACAATGAACTATAAGAACTCAATTGAAGGGTTGTGGACGCGGAGTGAAAATAGATAACTGCACTTTACACATGTCAGCGCAGGATGATTTAGCTCAATGTAACTTAGCAGCTCCGTGCAGTGTTTAAGGATTGACCTATGGAGTAAAAACATGACTACATACCCAGCAGTAAAGTCGATCCTAATTTGTGGCTGAAAGTTAGCGCCAGAACATTCTATTCCCAAGGTAACAAGGAAGAAGGTACCTATTTGCCGGAGCTTACTCGAGCTGTTCAGTTTGCAACATTCAGGTTCCTGGCGGTTCGTTGCGGAGCAGTTCCAAAAGGATCACAGCTAGGAAGTTCACAGCGATGAATTTGACTGAACTTCGTAACCTTTAATGTGGAGTGAAAAGACAAGCTGGTCAGTGGCCGAGCAGGTTTCACGCTTATCATCAAAGGATAACTCCGCTTCCCTCTTAGTCTACTCCGAGCAAGAAAGACTATTTTTACATGTGTTGTACCGTTTAAGCCCTTCATAAATATTATTTAATTGTTAAAGTTCCATCATTCGTAACTCCGCCGAGGGGAGCATAGTAATCTCTATGGAGCTGCTTTTCGAAAGCCCTCGGTCTGTACGTCACTAAGTTTGATGATTACTGAACATTCGGCATGGCGTACACCTCGGAATTTCCACTCACCGCTGCGCTGTCTAATTGTGCTCCAGACATATCTCGTCTGTCGCACCTGAGTAACTGTTATTGGTAACTGCTTTATGGGGTATTAGTGGTGAGACCTAGTTGGATTATACATCCCAACTGACGTCAGAACGTAAGCTGCAGACAACTCCGGCATCGTGGGAGCGGCGAGCCCCTGCATATAGCATCGATGCATTCTAGGCAACTTTGGGAGATCTAGAAGCATCTCGTCGACTTATTTAGAAATGCAGTAAGCTCTGTGGAGTCGACAATTTAGCCTTTTCTAACTGCTGCTCCCTGCGGATATTTTTTGGCCTTGCAGAAGCGGAGTAGACAGTCGGGTGGACGAGTAAACCGATGGCAATTTCAATGGGAACCATATTGATGCACACGCGTAACTATACCTTGCGGTAGCTTCTTTCTTGTGAGTGAGGCTGTCTGTCGCTGTTTGTTGAAAATCTTCGTATAATTCGCTCTCCAGAACCTGAAAACCGGGTCGCTGCGGGCGGAACTGATTGATAACAAACACATCACAGTTTCAGCTAGTTATGACAGAGATAAAGCAGTTGATGAAGCTTCAATCTTATCTTATTAGTCGTTTAATCAATGACAGCCCCGATTTTCTGAGAGGGGAATCTAGGCCGATATAAGGACAAACCCCTCTGCACCCAGCGATTAGTCTCAAAGAGTACCGTCACATGACATGGAACATTTTAGAATACAAAGCAGTCAAAGGGCCAAATCACCTGCTCTGATTTATTGGTGGAGAATCGGACAAATGGTAGAAAAGAAATTCAGAGGCAAAAAGTCAGACCATACAAGGGATGCACTGTATAAGGAGAGCATGTATCAGGCAATCAAAGAGAATAATAGTAGCAAGTGGAGAATAAAACTGAACATCATAGCTTGATCAGAGGTCTTCTGGACCACAGTGCTTCAGATATCATGAAAGAACAGCGGCCGACATGGTAGCGGGGAGCAGGGGAAGGAGACGGGAGCTGACAGACTGAACATCCCAGCTTCTCCCTACATACCCAGCTGTCTCCTAATATCAAATAATAGCTGCCATTCGGAGAACCGTATATATAAAACAGCCATGCTATGCGGTGGAAGACCAGCTTGTGGGCTGCCGGGATCCGGCTCTATGGAAGCACAGCCACACGTGACTATCTAAGTGTGGCGCATAGATCTACCCAGCCACATCCAGAGCACGGGAAACAACGCCAAAGTTCACTCCTTGACTGCTCGTCACTTCCGTCTCCCAATCCATTTCTGGTAGGATCATATAATATCGTTGCAAGCTTTTCTTTAAGTCATGATTGGATGAGCTGGACCAGTCCGTGGTCGACAACCCTCCGGACTGGTTTGCAAGTTCTCGCCGCCTCATCCATCGCAGGCTGTTAAACCTGGGAGTGAGAGCCACAGGCTGTACTGGCACTTCTCTCGGGGCCAGTTATCTCTTTTTCATTTTAAACCGGATTTTCTCTTTTTTTTCGAGAACCAATCTTGGCGTGTTGTCGCCCTGTGAAGACTCCAACATTTTGACGTTGGCTCGAGGCTTGTCCAGCCAGGGTTCTACTTTCAGACTGTTCAGTTTTGTATTCCTTTAATCTTACCCATTTTCTTTGCGACGATGGCCAATCAGCCATCTACTGGCGGCCCAACTCCCGGCCCATCTGCAACCGCCCAAGCAACGAGCGCCAATAGTGAAAATCCCAGTGGCAGTAAAGAAAGCAAAGAAACCCTCGATTCAACTAGCAAGATATGGGATTCAGAAAGACAAATCGTGAAGTCGTTGTGGAAGCTGCAGGAGCTAGAAGCAAAAGTGAGTCTTCATATGATATGGCACACTGATACACTTCGCATAGTACCCCAACCCAGCAGTATATGCTGACTCACAATCAGATTCATCAACTCCGGACCTTGCTTCCGGATCGTCTCCTGGCGCCTCTGATACCAATTGTGAATCCGCAGAAGGCAGGCCCAGGTAGGCCGGTGCCGAAAACCCCGGAGATCCTATGTGAACAGCTATCCCAAGCAGTGCGCGATGGTGTCGCCGAAGTTGAGGAATTCAAGGCCATGTGGCAAAGTCCGGAGATGAAAGTCATCTGGGATCGGTTGGAGGAGAAGATGAAGGAGTGTGATGGCGACTATCCGCAGCCCACTGGGGTGTGGGAGCGGGACTACAATGTTCTTCTGGAAGAACTGGACAAAGAAGAACGAATAAAAGAGGAACGACGCCAGAAGGATGCAGAAGAGCAGGAGAGATTACGGACTCGGTTGGCAGAAGGAGGCTGGAAGGGTATCGTTGAGTCCTTCCGACAGAAAGGCTTACCCGGAGTACGGATCCTGCTGAGCAAGAACGAAACCGTGATCACCGTGGTCCTCTTGAAGGCTGGAATGGCGTTCGATATCCAGGAAGTAGACGGACAGGACGGCAAGGGAGCCTCTGAATGGCGAGTCTCGAATAAACAGTATCCCGGAAAGCCGAAGACGAAGCTCGAGACTGGGATCTTGATCTGTCTAAATTCGCGCCCCCGAAAATGGGACCTTGAATATCTACTGGTAGGCCGTTGCTACTCAGGCCACTACTCACTACCCGCATAATAACCCTCCTGATACTGACTGTGGTACATTATAGGATATGATATGTTCTTATTCGGAAGTCAAGCAAACGCGCTGCGTGAAGTGTGACAAGATGACAGACAACACCGCACAACTGCCAACGATTCGCCGGCCAAAGACCATCGAATCTCCTGATGGCAAGAAAATATTATCCTGGGAAGCTTATCACCAAGACTGCGCTTGAACCACCTCTCTCCTCACACCTTAGAGAAATTCTTTCGATCAGACCCGCAAACCTCCATGCTGCTGCATCTCAGACTCCGTGATCATCATGCGCGCCGTAGATCCTATCATGCCACATCCAAGCCGGATATTCGTTACCGGTCCAGTCCCAATACCTCAATGGAATCTCGTGCACCATATCTCCTTTTCTTCCCAACGCTCCGTCTCTTCCGCCATCACAATACTCGACGCGGCTCCACGTTCCCCGGTCTGGAATCTGATATGTTCTTGTTCTGAAGTCGTACCTCTTTAAGCCGCGATCGGCCCAGAAGAACGGAGATAACGTCTCCTCATCGCCATCGTTCGGTTGACCATACACGTCCTGCCAGCGAGACCATCGAGGCGTGTGGGGTGTAGCGCTAGGACTGTCGATCGTTCCGACGAAAATGTCTGGTCCCTTATTGGTGAGGACATCGAAGAGGCGCCAGCGACGTGGCCATCGTGGTGGATTCCCCGGACGAGGGTCTTTGGGCCAGATCCAACCTGTGATGCGCTGCGATGGGGGAGCCATGGTCTGGCGGCCGCTTCTCGGTTATAGGGATCTCGTCTGGTCTTTGTCGTCTTTCGTTGAGCAAATAGTAGTGCTGGCGTTTGTTTTTGATATCATAGAAGTAAAGGTGAGGACAAGGCGCAAATGGACGGATATTGCTTTTATATACTATTGTCATTTGTTCCCTGTAATGTTCCAAGGCCCGCTTGTAATCATCTCCTGCATCTGCACCTGTCATTGTTATTCCTGCATCCACCCCTCATCTCTAGCAATCAATCCTCCATTCACCTGCCTACTCGCCCTGCCACCAACAGAACTGATGAGGGCAAGACAAGCACTGAGCAATGCATCGCAAAAAAACCTTGCCAAGCAAGCAGCACGTCAAGCAAGCGCGTCAAGAAGGACAAAGCAAGGCAAGAGAACAAAGCATGCTCAACTCGACAGGCACATCTCAATTCCAGTCAGGGCAGCGAGAAACCGGTTCAGCCCGACCCAACACGTTGCGATAGGTAGCCTGGTCGTAGGAAAACATCCAACATGGAACGTAGACATAAGCCAGCTGCCCTTTAGCCCTCCGAAAGATTGAACCGACGTAGACATCTGAGGTAGCCACATCCATGCGGACTTGCCCTGCATTAGATAGATACCTATCTATGTACTGTACATGTACTGTCCCCGTTACAGCTACATGCTCTGTCGTTACGAGCGATCCACCCATCAATCCATCCATCCATCAAGCCATCAATCCCCACAGGATGGTATAAAACATTCAAAATCAAACAGAAAGAAAAAAAGAAAAAAAATTCGGTTTAACTGTTCCTTGTGGTCGCGTCCTGCCTGACATAGTCATTCATCTGCGATGGGCAAAAAGTCAGCTTTTGTTGCCAAACGTTCGGTTCCAGTTTGACTTGACAAACAACCTCAGCCCAGACAGGCAAACCGATTTTATGTCTACCTATATAAGGTAAGTGGACACGCATACCTACATATGTATGCAGATCTAGTCCAGTTTTTGATAATCGTGTATTTATTGTGCTGGGCATATGTATGTATTTAGATATAGAAGTACTGTAACCTAACCCAGTAGTGTGACTAGACACGTTGTTCTCTCTTTTCTTCTTCTGTATAAATTAAAGCGGTGTGGTTTAGATAAGGTATAACAGCGTCCTCTTGAATGACTGATCACTGGACATTATTGTTTGGTGTACCTTTATGCAAGAGCAGTGCATGGAGTACGATACATGGATGCAGAAGTTGAGTACACAGCGGGATCCGCCAGAGCATTCATGTTTCCTGAGATACCAGGGTAAGATATCCAAATGAACATACCAATATAAGCATGCAGGGTCCGCCGCAGTATCTCTTTCTCAACTACCGGAAACAGAACATCCAAGCGAGTATGAGTATACAGGGGTTCGCTGCAGTTGTTTCTACAGACATCTTTTTTTCCCTTTACTGTCTGGTTACTACTCACATTTTTGTAGATGGAGGACTCCTGGGGGTTTTTTTAACATGGGAGCGGCAGAAGAAAAGAGAAGAAAGAGCGTCAAATTTGGACAGTCCAGAACTGACCAGTCACAAGACCAGACAGGTTCTGGACTGTCAAATTGAGTGGAGTTGTAAATTATCCACTACATATATTCAGGAAAGCAATTTCCACATCCCCCTGACGCCTAGATATCCCTGTTGGTATCTCACTGAATCACAGAAATTAAAAATCAAAAAAGAACAAGAAAAAAAGAAAAGCAAAAAAAAAGAAAAGAAAACCCAGCCCCATCCCATTCCATTCCGTCCTCTCGCGCCCTGGACTCCCCAAACCCCCGAAACCCCGAAAAAAATTAAACCAGCTAAAATAAAGACGAGAATCAGAACGTGTTCACCTGGAGAAACCCAAGTTCCGAAAGTCTGACCACGATCCACGTGGCGCTCACCCGGTGCAACGTGGGGAAGTGGCTCTCGAGGAGAAGCGCGATGGCGCGCGGGTCCTCCTCGAGGTCCGCGAACGAGATGAGGAAGATGTCATGCACGATGTTCCAGTTGCGGGGTCTGGTCACCGACATTGTTTCTTTTTTCTTTTTCTTTTTTTCGGTTATTGCTGTTGGCTTTGTAGGCACTCGTATTTTGTGGAACTGTTCCTTTTTTTTGCTTGGGAATTCTTGGTTTGTTAGTTAAGGTTGCTTTTCGAAGCGGGTTCTTCTGCGCATATGAACAGAAATATGGGATGGATGGGAATGGGAATGGACGGGACGAACCTGTTCAGATTGGTAATGTCAGGGGGGTTTACTTATTTCTCGAAAAAAGGGGAGAGCGAAAGAAACCCCTTAGCGCGTCCTTTCGCGACTGCTGAGTGTCTCCGTGCGTCAGGTAGTTTTGCGACGGCTTTCTTTCTTCGAAGCCAACAGGTAAGATCGATTAGATAGACTCGATAAGATAGATGATAGATCGACAGCGCCTGGAACTTGGACTTGTAGTATAGCGTATAGCAAGTTGTTTGTCACGCTGCAACGGTCTGTGATCAGTCTGTTCTGTCTGTCTCTAGAATCCTGTTGGTTGTTCAACCTTCAGGCGTGTTTGTAGGTGCAAGTGAAGGAGGGACCATGAGACGAGGGGTAAACCCGCGGCAATGGATGAGTCGCTGGGGAATGCAAGGCAAACCTTCATTGCGGACATGAAAAGTCTCGGCGCTGACCTGCAGTTAATGTTGGCCATGGTTGCGTGTGACTTTTTATTTCTGGTCATCGCGGTAATTTTGGCTAGATGCGGGTGAACAACAGTGGGATATGATGAGGGGGTTGTTGCGGATTCTACCCTGAAGTATATAGGTTTTGAATGGGAAAAGGGTGTGTTAGGTGCACCCCCGGATCGGAAGTTGTAGGTTCTTGTGTGTGAATTATAAGTTCAGATGGAAAATGTACTGTACATAGAAGTGCCCCGGATGTCGGAAGTTGTACATTCTTCAATTCTAGCTCAGCCGGAATAATGTATGTATGCATGCCCCAGTGGTTGGAAATTGCCGATTTTCTTCAATCCTTGTTCAGGGCAGAAAAAGATACATAGGAGTGCCTCAGCTGTCAGAACTTTCAGGTACCTTTCAATCTTTGTCCAGACAAAAAAGCTATGTATGAGCACTCTAGCTGTCGGAAGTTGCATGTTCTTCAAATAAATCCCTTCTCCATTAGACTGGGAGAAAAGAAGTGAGAAGGCATAATAGAATAGAAACTGCAGCTGGATGCATTGTTTGCTTTCATGGCTGGATGACGTCCTTGAATTATGATTTCATCCTGGGCAAACATGGCAATTGCCGGACTGGAACCGCTAGCTCTGCAATCAAAGACAAAGAAAGGATAGATAGGCAGAAGCAGAAATTAGGTAGCTAGCAGGACAAAGACGTCTGGCCTGGGAGTTTGTGTACGTGCCAGCTGAATATGCTATCAGCAAAATAAAGAAGCTTCAGCTTCCTGCCAAAGGAGGACGAGGACCGTGCTTAGCAATCTTGTAAAATCAATTTGTCAAATATAGTTCACTTCCGCTAAAGGATTATCTTATCTAGATGACATGACTCGGTATGGTGACTTGATACTCCCGGTTCAGAAAAAGAACACAGATTCCTTTATCCTCTTTTCTTTTCTCTCTTTCCCGTCAGCTCGATTGATTTCAATGCGATCAGATCCTAGTATAGTATCTGCTGACCAGATGTCTCGTTTCCCACAGCGGAATGAACAGAGATCAAGGAATTACACACATGCCGAAGGGTAAACATCACTACAAGACGCCATAAACTCACCCTTTGTCAATCAGAAGGAAGTCCCAAACATCGTGACAGAGAAACGGTAGTAGCAGAATGCGACGACAGAATCTAACTCCCAGCGCAATGCTAAAGCTAGACAGTAATATATGCCGGTGAATTAATATTAAGGCGAGTACACCGAGTTAGAAGGGGCAGGGTCTCAAGGATCAGGTGGAGAAAGCGCCAAAACCGCCCGCAAACCAGGTGAACGAGAGAACCGTGATGGTCACCATCCCGAACGCGAATTTCAGAGCGTTGCGCTCAATGTCCGACATGGCACCACTGCAGGTAGCACATTGCCAGTCTGCCTGATGATTAGCACCCACGCTGCATTGTATTTCTGGAAGGATATGGAAATGCTCACCGCTCCCCATCGGAGTGTATGGCTGCGGGGAGTACATCCCGAAGATGTACCGATTAGTCGTGCCGAGGTGTCCTGCGGAAGCGACGTCCGTAATCGCCTTCTGGGCATCGTAGACGATCAAGGTGTAGGACGCCGTAAGCAGAGGAACCGTGGCTGTGGCCTGGTATTTCCCAGTATCCCAGGTGACAGCCCCAGTCTCCTTGACACTCATGTTGCTCGAGATGGTGTAGATTTCGCTGTTCAGGCTGCAGGACGCAACCACGTTAACGGCGGACGGCGTCACGATCAAGGATGTGTAGTTCCACTTGAAGGTAACGTATTCGCCGATTTTGTAGTAGGAAGGCTCAGCGTTGGCAGACGGCGTAATCATCTGGATTCCACCGGGAGGAAGACGAGGGTCCACACTAATACTCGTGGTAGTCGCGCTACTCTTTTTCGTACCGGTCCCAGTAGCCGTACCCGTAGCCGTGCCCGTGGCCGTTGTCTTTCCCGTTGCTTTTGCGGCATTTGTTCCCGTCGCAGTCGTTGCCGCAGCGGTATCCGTGCCTGTCTCCTTTGCAGAGTCTGTTTTTGTAGCGGTGGTGGCGGCAGCGGTTGTCTCAGATTTATCTAAGCTTCCCAGTTAGCTTGAGAAGACGGAGATGCCAATAAGTCAACGTCGTCCACAACCCACCTGCCCGTCTTCCAAGCATCATGCCGTGTGTCCTGGCACCGAAGTATGGAGGCCACGGCCATGCTGCCGACACCGTAGCCAGAACTAGCAGCGTACACAGCAGGCTGACGAACGTAAACGAACGCATGACGGATGCGGATGGAATTGCAATAGGAGTGACGAGAAATCAAAGGAGCAGGATCCTCGTGAAAAGGCCTGCTTGAAGGGGACGGCCCTCAGCACAGGGCGTCAGGTCAGCCTGCAACGATCCTCCCAGACGGTCTGCAGTCTTGTCGATATCTCTCGTCCACCGAGCAGAATCTAGTCGATCGAGAAAGCGAGAGAAAGAGGCGATATACTGTTGAACTGGACGAGACGCAGTCGTATCGGGAGGGGCCTGGGCAAAACGAAACAATGCAGACGTAGCAAAATGGGATTCCACCGACAGCGGCTCCCAGCAACAGGCAAGACAATGACTGAGGGGCCCAAGCGAGTGACTGTCGAAGAGAACCAAACGAAGGAATTCAAAATCTCCTGCCAGGCCGGACGGTTGTGGAGGACGATCGATCGAGAGAAAGATGACGGCGTTGACGTTGCTCCGCTTGGAAGACCCCAGAGGCGAGCGAACAAGCAGCGGTACTCTTTTCCCAGCCTAGCAGCTCACCTGGTCTTCTTCAGGACTCGGATTCCGGCTGTGGGTTGGTCCTTGTTGACCTGTGTGGCTCCCTCCGTCCGACGGCAGCGCACGATCGGCCACTAGATATGCGCGGAGATGGCCTGCTATGACTCTTAGCGAGCCTGTTGGCTGCGGTATGCGCGCCGCCAGCCAGTCGTGAGGCGGCGCAGTCGTCCACAGAACCACAAACGAGCGTTCGCGAGTCGCAGATTGTCTTCAGATCCCCCGGCCGTGGCGAGACTCCTATTTTTGGCCCACGCCGGCCGGAGGCGCGTGCCGCGATGTCTCGGACGCCGGAGAATCGGAGACGGTGACTGCGCGCATGCCGATAATGATCGCTCAACAGCTCTGAATAATGCCATCGAGGAGTTGAATTCTCACAATTGCTGCAGCCAGTTGCTCTCTTCACGACGATGTCCCCGGTTTCTGGCATGTTCGTCATTGTTCCTGAAGCCCCAGAACCATGAAACGCGGTCCCACGGTCGCCCGCGTTCGCGAAGAACCGTGGCTGACCAACCGCAATCGAGCCATGTTTCGTGCCCAAGACCACGAGATACTCCCATTCTCACATCGTTATGTTGCCACTGGACACTGCTCTTTAGAAGCAACGCGCATCTTCCAGCGCTGGGTCTACGACGATGAGAACATACCGGCCACTCCATCCCCTTGGAACCGTGGCGCTGTTCCTCTTGACCGCTGACGTTCACTGCGGAGATGCGCAGGTCGATCTCTTGACCCCTCAAGGGCGTTCTAAGCATGTGCAATACCCTAGCTAGGCTGACTTCCGATTGATTTACTATCATTTCATCAGATACCGCCTCGCGAAATGTAACCACCCGTCGGATCAGAGTTATCATTGACGGCTGACGCAATTTTTTCCTAGTCGCCCCACGTCACGTTGCTCCGAAATATCAATAATATCATTAAACAAGTCCAAAAAGAATGCCATTATCCATTTCACTATTATTACCATTACCACATATCATATCGACAGAAACATGAGTCTGGTACAGCAACATGATTAGCCCGTATTATCCATCCCATTAAGCCATTCCCGGTAATATCCTTTCATCCATCATCGGAGCTCGTCATCCATACGAGTCGTTTCAATACCCAATGACATGTCGACACTCCGCTTCTCGCCGCGATTATGATACTGCTCTAGGACTCGACGTACTCCGCTCTGAGGTCAACTTTGCTGCAGCTCGAGGGAAGCTGCGGGTGGTAGAAGTCCACGAGCCAGAAGAGCTGCGGAGCGTTGTGCCACCAGTCGCACACTATCGACGGAGTTCCATATTAGCAACGAACAATCGAGGGTAGAAAAAATAGGCAATTGTTAGCATGACTTACCAGCCCAGCCACCGAATCCACTGACATTCCACTGCAGGGAGCCCGCATCGATGTAGAAACCCTGAGTACCGTATCCCGTGTCGATTTCCACCATTTCCCACGCTACAAAAGGAAATCTCAGTATTTGGTCTCGAGGGCAAATGAGGCGGTAAAAACTAGAAGACTCACCAGCATAGTTGGTCGCACCGCCCATGGTGAATCCCCAAGGGAAGTCCGTGCCCAGGAGGAATTGCACGCGGGTGTTGTTCAAGATGGCCTTGTTCGCAATCGAGGAATCAGAGGAGAGGACGGCATCGTTGAACCCGGCACCGGTGTGGTACCCGTAGACGTAGAGGTCATTGTGCTCGGGGTTGGAAGCACCGGCGGTCTTGAGGTGGAATGGTTGGGAGGTGTTGAAATCCTGACGGGGTTTCAGGATAGGGTTGGCCGCCACTGCGGAGGCCAGGAAGGCCAGGCCAGCGAGGATGTTAAAGCGCATGGTTGTATCTGTGGAATTGGATCGTTAGGATGGATGGCGGTGGTGCTGCTGCTTGCTAACTTCTAATATTGCTCGCTCGGTGATCTTGATGATCGATCAGACGAGAGGAATGTGGGATGGCACTCGAGAAATTTAAGTATTAGTAGGAGCTATGGGCTTGTACTCAAGCAACCAGCTTGGGGACCTTGGATGACTTTAAGTACCTCGATCCTACTGCTTCGCGAAGCTACTGTTCTCTCCACAGTGGAGCAAAGTAGTAATAGTACTATGGTAGTCGTCTCCGCGGAAGAGATGAGGCTTTTCTCTCCGGTTCTCCCTGGATCCTATGACGTTGCACCGCCGCTTGTTTGCTGCTTTCTCTGCTTTGTTCCTCGTCTCCGGCTTTCCCCACCGGTCCACCTGCGCCGGTTGGGGCACCGGGATCGCAATCTCCATACTGCATATGGCTAGAGAATGTTGCATCTCCGTCTGCTCAAGCCTCAAGCCTCATGGCAGCTTAAGCTACGCAGTGAGCCGAGGGAACCGACTATCATCTGATCGCCCGCCTGCTTAAGCTCAAGACTCCCAAATCCCAGGTCCAAATTCTTACAGGGCAAAACACACGCAGTACCTGGAAACTACCGCGTAGGTACAGTAATATTAATGGATCCTGCCATCGTGAACGACAAGGCAAAAAAGCATTGCACCACTCACAGAGGGAGAAAAGGATGGATGCCTGCAGGTTCCCACAGGCACACGATGATCCCAACCCGAAGAAGTATCGGTTGCTGAGCCGGTCCCCCAGACCATAATGTGAGACATGCGATAAGCGGCAACGCCCCGAATCAAAGCGCAGGGAGGGGGATTGTCGATCTTTTTTTGAGGATTACACACTAGACCTCCTTCTAACTTCGTAGTGTACTGTAGTGGTGCTCGTTCCCAACAAACGGTTCTCCGGGACAAAGAAAAACTTGTGAATGTCGCTATCAATAAAGTTCAAAGTACTGTACATACTGAAATGAGGCTTACTTATCCGTACCCGACGGCGTCGAGCATCCGAAATGAGACATACACAAGTAATGACTCCTGCAAAGACAGGCAAGGACGGGAACGAGCAATCGATCATCGATGTACGGAGGTATGTGCTGCGTGCTGACTGACGGCGTGTTTGAAGGACCGGATGATCATCGCCAAAAGACGCAAAAGCGAGCCCGTAGAATGCAAAGTTCCGAGGCCGGCCAGTTTACCCCACATGAACCAACTACCAAAAGGAAGAAAAGGTTCGGGGAACCCCCTCGCTTTTTCCAGAGTCATCGATGCGACAACGTTCCGATTATTATTATTATTATCATTATTATTATTAGGTACTGCTCTCTTTCTATTCTTCAAGTTTGGTTCCCATAAAAAATGAGTGCATGTGTTTCCCATGGTTCATGAATCCCAGTTACCGAGTTTAAGCGGACGGGTCAGGTGTCGATCTGGTTCTATGATATGCTACGGACTCCGAGCACTCCGTACAGTACATGGCAGCACAGCCCCTATCGATACACGGAACCTTGCCGGTCCGAAGGAAGATCAAGAGCGTCCGGCCCCTCCCGGTCTGACATCACCTGACCCATCGAGATACCTCCAGGCGCCAGCTTTTGTATTATTATTTCGTCACGGTTCAAAGATGAACCCGCGATGGATGGAACTGTTGAGTCTTGGCATCATACAAAGAGAACATAACTCTGAAATATACTTGGTCCTAAATTATGCACCTGAACACGACAGGCAGAGATGCCAGCTCAGGCCGTACCTGAACCTGAAAGACGTTTATAATAATAGCAACAGTAGCTGCATCCACCAACCATGGATAAGTAGAACTGTATCCTGCATGCAAAGTATGTTTTTGTTTTCTTAAAATAGGACAGTAGTGGTATATTCTCCGCAAATCTCATCGCAGCTGCAGCCTCTTCAACCACGGTCCACACATGCAGAAAAACTAATAGTTTATGCAGAAGCTTTTCACTCTGTACGGACAGACAACGCTGAAAACAGTAAAACCGGTAAGGCGTCCATCAGGCGACAGTTATTATTACTTTTTTTTTTTTTTCAAACAGCAGCAAGAGTTCCTTTAGTTGATTTGAGCTTGATGTTAAGAGGCTTACTTAGGTAGCAATCAACCTTTCATAGCTTCGAGTACTGACCACCGTCTCGAAATAAGCCTCATATAGCTAAACGAGGGGAAACTCGACAGTCTCTTTTCTGTTATCTGTAGCTCATGCCTCTCAATTCTGACTGGGTAAACCGTCTAGAGCCAAGCTGGAGCAAGCCATATATGTATGTGAAGTGTTATTTGTCAGTGGGAACCATGTTCAAAGAGCCCATCCCATCTGTCTACATCGGGAATCGAATGATATGGAAAAATACTGATATTTTTTTGCAGGAATTCAGGCTGACAATTGAAATTATTTATCAGGCCTTCAGTTCATTGTACAGTATGCATACAAAGGTAGTCTCCACTGACAACCATTCCGCAATCATTTCCTCGCGAACCTTTTCGACTCTAGATTCCTCTACGCCTGTCGCTCTTCTACCTTATCTAGACACGCTGCTGTGGTGTTTAAAACATCCCAGCCAATTCAATCTGGAAATTGGAAGCCACGGCATCTGGATCCTTGCTAGGTACTTACTGACGGTGATAGTATTTGACTTGGCCCGCAATGTCCAAAAGACCATCCAGATCCATCCAATCTCTGAGAAACAAACAAGCTCTTATTACAGAAAAGCAGTCAATTACTTGATTACTCGGGTTTTAAACACGAAATTATCGAAGTTAGCCACCTCCCTAGGGACTTAGGCAGTCTTGGCCAGGTCTGTCGCGGGAAGTCTTGACATCACCATCACTGGCGGTAGGCTCCTTGAACGGCACGATGTGCTACCTAGATGGGGAACAAAGCCGCTTTCCACAGTCCTGTTCTACCTGCTCAGAGGTTGAAACCCTCTAAAAGATTCTAACAGTATGTCTATTCAGTTCGATTGATACTCAGTATTCTACTCCATACATAACATGACTAACAGGAAAGGCATTATCTAAGTATGCGCAGGTTCTTGATCGAGTACTTGGTAAATATTTCCCATTTTCTCTTTGCTAGTGCTCAGCCGCAGCAGCGACAGGCAACCACACGCTGTAGTCGGTGATCATCTCAGCTTCATAGGCAGCTGTGCCCTTTTTTTCGCTCCCATCGGTCTGCACATAATTTCGTCTTTCTGTTACGTCTTTCAATTCTGTCTCCGCATCGATACATCTTCCAGTTTACCTGCATTGGTCACTTTTCCTTGCGTTGCTGTGAATTTCCCTCCCGCGAGAGCAACCAAGCCGGCTCTTTCGAGCTACTGAATGCTCGTCGCATACAATACATCTATTGTTGGAATATCCGGCAAATCTAGGAGACCAAAAAAATACTTTCCCGGAAGATACATACCTTGCTCCATTAAACCATCCAAACCAGACAAAAAGAGTACTATCTACTACAATGGCAGCCTCCAAATACCCCACCACGCAATACACCTCCGACCAATTCGTCGAGAGCTGCGGCGCCGTGCTCTTCGACCTCTCCCCGCAAACTCAAACCCCCAAACTCAATCAACTCAATCAAAAACACAAACAACTCCAAAAGAAACGAAGACAAACACAAGAAAAGTCTGCCTCATCCACCACCCCACAAACACAACCAACGAATGGCTCCTCCCCAAGGGCCGCCGCAACCGCGGCGAATCCCGAACCGACGCGGCCCTCAGGAAACTGAGAGAGGAGACCGGGTTCCGCAGGTGCCAGTCACCATGTCCACGCGGGCTCCTCCGGAAGAGGAGGAGGAGGAGCCTGACGCGGAACATGATGTTGCGGATTAGGCAAGGGTCTATCCGGATCTGGTTGAGCCTTTTACGATGACTGTTCGGGAGATGGGTGTGGACATGAATGGTGGTGGGAAGGGAGAGGGAGAGGGAGGCAAGAATGTGAAGGTTATCTTTTGGCATATCGCTGCGCTGGATGTTGCTGATGCGTCTGTGTCTTCAATGTGGAGGAGGAGGAGGAGGAGGCTGATTTCAGAGCCGAGTTTTTCTCGTACGATGAAGCGCTGGAGAAGTTGACGTTTCGGGATGACCGTGAGGTTTTGAAGAGGGCTATCATGTTAGTTGAGAGTTCGTGATTGTGGAGATATTCGTGATTTATATTATATAGATCAGCAGGGCCTTGGAGAATGGAAGGAACTGTGCTGTTAGATGTCTACCTGTGAATATATGTATTAGATGTTATTGGTTTGGGAATTTAAACGTGCATCGGACATACATACATACAGTAGTACACCATGATATTACCCAAGTGATCAATTCAGAGCCGTATCATATGTCAACAAGCCGCTTGCGATGCACAGAAGGCATGGCATTCCCTGAAGTTGGATATCCATTCATGCCAAATGTATAGCACGGTAGCTACCTGCCTACCTGCTACTATATAGAGCGCATTCACAACTATTTTTCAATCATGAACAGATCGAAATTATATACTACTAAAATGATTCTGCATAAAGGTTGGTATCAATAACGTGCCACGCATGCCACACCGAGATCCCGACCCTCCTTTCCCTGTCTGTCCTATCATGATGCCAAATGATGCCATGGTCCCTCCCCAAAACGCCAAAGACGAAGACTGTAGACTAGACCAGAAAGAAATTGGCACGGCTGTATAGATTATCTTCCTGGTATGTAAGAAAAAGAAAAAGAAAACGGCATGTTACATATATCCTACTTCCTCTTCGCGTATTCCGGCTTCAACGACCACCTGCCCCTGCCATTCCGGCCTCCCTTCTCCAGCACCGCAATCATCTTCAGCATCTCCTTGAACTCGGCGGAGCGCTGGGGCGTCGTACAGAAGCGGTTGAAGTGGTCGATCAGCATCTGCGTGTACACGAACCCGCCGTGCGCGATGATGAAGTCGCGGATCATGGTGATGAAGTCGATGCCACTGGGCGTCGCCGAGCGAGGCGTCGTGCCGGCGGGGCTGTTGCTGCCGCTGCGGTTGGCGAGGTTCGCGAGGATGCTGGCGGAGGATGGGCCCGCCCCGGCCCTGCGCGCACTGCTGCTGCTTCCGCCAAAGGCAGGGCGGACGGGCTCCTCGGGTTTGCCAGCGATGCCGAACTGGCCTGTCCAGGTTGGGGTGCCGATTGGAACTGACTTTGCGGCTTCGCCGGCCTTGCGCAGTTCTTCTGCGGCCTCCGCGGCGACCCTTTTGGCTTCCGCCTCGATGATCTTGGGGTCGGCTTTCACGACGCGTTTGCCGTTGATGATCTGGTCGTGCTCCAGAGCGGAGTGGACTCCAGAGCGGGAGAATATCCCTTCCATGATACGAGCTTCTGAATTAGGAGCTCCAGACGGCGTCTTCTCGCTCTCGTCTTCTTGATCGCCCTGGTATTTCTCCATTGAGGCAACCCCCACGACTTTGCTGATGTCCTTCCGCTCTTGAAGGTCAGAGGGATTGCTCTCAACGGCGGTGTTCGTTCCCGGCTTTGAGTCCGTGCGTTCACGTTTCTCCTGGTAAGTGACCTCCGCATCCTTGAAGAGTTTGCTGGTCTCCGTCGGCCCTTGCCCCTCGTCACCAAGGGAGAAGAGATCGTGCAAGTCGCTCATCTGGAAAGTCTGCCGCTGCTTCGGGTCCTTGAGGATCTTATTGGTGAGGAACTGCTTGAAGATCTGGCGGTGGTAGATCTTCTCCTCGATGGTGCCAGCCATCATCAGCCGATAGATGGTGACGTCGCGTTTCTGGCCCAATCTCCATGCTCGTTCGCGAGCCTGGACGTCAGTCGAAGGGTTCCAGTCCGGATCATATATGATGACGCGGTCAGCCCCAGTGAGGTTCACACCCAAGCCTCCAACCTTTGTGGTGAGGAGGAAGACGTGTAGGCTAGGGTCGTTGTTGAACTCGTCAACCATAGTCTGGCGGACATGGATGGGTGTGCCACCATCCATCCTGCGATACTTGAGCCCGGATAGGGACTTGATGAATTTTTCAAGAATGTCCAGCATGATGCGATGCTGCGCGAACAGCAGCGTTTTATGGCCCGTATCCCTCCACAGTTCCAGCAACGCTTTGACGACCTGCATCTTGCCCGATTTGGCTGCGCTGCCATAGTCGTAGTTGGCCTTGCGGGATAGGAGCTTATGGTTCTGGAGGTCGGGATGGTTGCAGATCTTGCGTAGAATGTCGACCCCGTACAGAACCTGCCTCCGGCCGTTAAGTATGGATTTCATCTCCTCCGAGCCGAGGAACGCCTCGTACGCGTTTCTCTGCAGCTTTGTTAGTTTGCAGAATAGCACCTGCTCGCTCTTCTTCGGGAGGTCTGCCGCCACGTCTATCTTGAACCGCTGAAGGAGGTAGGGACTGATGGCGTCCTTTAGTGTCTCTGCGCATTTTGCAGCTGTCTGCACCTGCAGGTTCGATGCATTTGCATACCCGCCTTGGCGAATTGGGATCTCGAATTGGTTCCGAAAGTTCACCAGCGTCCCCAGGCGCATCGGAAAGACGAAATCAAATAGAGACCACAGCTCAGTTAGGTTGTTCTGCATGGGGGTCCCGGAAAGAATGATTCGATGTGGGGTGCGAAGCTCTTTGCAGTATATCGTAATGGCAGCGTTCGGATTGCGAATCTTATGTCCCTCATCGAGGATGGCAGATTCCCAGTCAATAGGGATCAGAAGAGAGGAATACGTCTGCAGACCGGAGTAGGTGGTCACGAGAACGTGCCCTTCTTCTACCACACGCTTCACAATCTTCTTCGCAGCCTTATGTCCCTTTGGAACGACCTGTGAGCGGTACGGGTCCCACATCTGTGAGGCCAGCGCATCTTCCCTGCTGCTTTCACTTTTGATATTTACCATGCCACTGCCAGAGGTATGGAGAATGGAGACACGAAATGGAGGCCACCATCGATGGAATTCGTTGACCCATTGCTTCATGACGGTTGCTGGGCACACAACTATGACAGGCTTGGTCATCTTCTTGCTGTAGTGAAGACCAGCAAGGAAGGAGATGACTTGGATGGTCTTGCCAAGCCCCATCTCGTCCCCAATAATCCCTCCAACTTGCTGTTGGTGCAATTCCCAAAGCCACTGGACACCTGTCTTTTGATAGTCAAACAGATAGGGATAGATGTCACCGGGTAATCGAAAACCTCCATCGAGCTCGAGATCTTCTACTGTCGGGTGCGGCATGAACCACTCATCCTGCCGAGCGGGATCTTGACTTTCATCCATGCGATCTTCAGCTTCGACTTCGTCTCCCACAGCTTCTTTTTTAGCCCTGAGGGCCCTCTTTCGCGCAGCTGCTCTGCGACTGACCCACTTCTGGAGTCGAGACTGGTACAACTTCTCATTCCCGTCATCGACTCCACGAAAGTCTTCCACATCCTCATACAGTGCAGCTTTCTTCTTTTTACCTGCCGGCCTCTTTTGTTTCTCGTCCGAGATGTATTCTTCCTCGTCCTCTGACAGGGCCTCGGCCTCCTCTACGTCCACGTAGCTCATAGAATCATCCTCGTCTATTGAAGCCAACTCTTCATTCGCCTCAGAATCTGGCTCCTCTGGCTTGACAACCTCCGCAGTCGCGGCGGCGCTAGGTTGTAGCTTTCTCTTTTTCCGTGGGCGTTCAGGCGTAAGAGCCTCTGTCGGTTCCTCCTCAACAGCCTCATCAAATCCAAAACCTGGTAGCTTAAGATCACGATGAGAGACTGCTGATCTCTTTTTGGCCTCCTCAAGCGCCTCAGCCTCATCCCGCTCATCCTCCGCATCAATAAGGGCGTCGTGCAGGTTCGCAAAAGGGCCCTCATTTGGCCCGGCGCTCATCTTTGAGAACGGCGTGATCTTCCCTGTCCGGATGAGGTAGTCCCTTCGAGACTCATTCGGCATCCGTCCCGCTCCAGATGCCTGCGCGCCATCTTCTTGTCCTTTGTGCCGTTCATCGATGCGCTTCTGGATGTCTTCCAGATCGGCTTCGAGGGCGGACATACGCGATTCCAGCTGCTCGATCTCCGAGCGTACGCGGACTCGAGCGGACGTGCCAATGGGCTGTGAGAGGCGCTGGTGCAACTTTAAGATCTGCGCTTCAAGCTTCCTGAGCCACGGGTCAGCACCCTTATCTGCTCCAGAGCAAAACAAAGCAAAGCAACATACTGTTTCTCGTTACGGGTTCGTTCTAGCCTCTTGTTATCCCGTTCGTCAGCCTGCTCCATGAGCAGCCTGTCGGCCTGGAATGGATGTTAGAACCGCTGTCACCTTGAAACCTGAAAGCTGTGCTTCGTACCTGACGTCCGATATCCCGTTCGAGATCATCTTGGTCACGAATATGCGCATCAAGTTCTCGTAATCGGCTGGACTCATCTGCGCCTTCTATCGCGCTCTGGATACCTGTTTTGTCCGGGAGCGCTGCCCCCTCGGTGGAATTTGGAATTTGACTGTGTTCCTCATCGTCCCTGGGTCCGATGGAAGCGATTTGGCTTCCCAAGCCTTCATCCTCGCCTCCGTCCATGACTTATATGAGATTCAGAAGTAAATGTTGAAGTTGACGAGTTGGACTGGCGGGTTTCTGATTTTCGGGTACACCACTTGCGCAATTGATACTACCCCAACATGTAGCGTAAGAGGACTGGGGGGAATCAAATTCAATTTTCCCTGGATGAATATGGATGTAGTATGCCTCAGGCTGGCATCTACCCGTGTCTATGGCAGCTTTCTTTTGCGGATGGTGGCGCGTAGATCCTCGGTCGGAGGTGAGGCGAATATGAGGTCTCTGCAGAGATCACTTTAAGCAACCACGAGGGTTCGGACAGGCTGGGATCGGCGCATTCTATCAGGCAGCAATCCCCGTATCAAAAGGGTGCGCAGTCCCAAAATAATCTATACGAGGGGATTGCACGCAGGCCACCAGCCCAGATCTGATATTACCACCTGGACCGGCGATGGCGAGCCGGCGGAGGATGACAAAGCGGCAGAAAGCCTTCCATGGGAGGCAGCCGGCCTCACCGCCTTGCCCCGTATTAGTCATGTCACGTAACGTCATGCTGAGCGGCTCGACCAGGCGCCTTGGCGGCCGCAGCGACGTAATTCGTGGTATCAGGATTAGGAGGCCCAGACAGCGCGAGAAATCATGGCGGATGGGCTGGTGAACGCAGGTAAATCTGCTGCAGACGTTGCCTGCTCGAAAAGGGCCAGGGTGATTTGGTGCTGACGGACGCTGCCGGCGGCGAAGAGACGGATTCTATCAGCCCCGTCCTGCAATTATTGGGGTACCGGGGCCGGAGCAGCTGGGCGTGCGATGCTCCCGTACCTGAAAACGGCTGGAACGCCTCCATAAAGGCGAGATCCTCTAATTAATTAATCATCTTCCCGGTCGCGAGGCTATCTCTTGGAGCTCTCTGTGCATTGGCTCTCCATCCAGCCCCTCAGCAATCTAAGGGGGTCTCTAGAAGCCCGAAGGCCAGAAACCTCACGCCTGGTCGGGAGAGCGGATCGTGGACGAGAGACAGCTGGATGCCAAACGCTGCCCTCGAGAGGCGCCGCTCCGCCCTCTCCAGCTCTCCTGCTGCGTCGGCCTCCCTCCACCACCACCTATCTCTGACTCCACCTCTGCTTCTTCCTTCTCTCTCCTCCACGCTCCGTCCACCTGGACACTGTCTCCTGTCGTTCCCCTTGCTGTCGCGCCTCTGCTCCCCGGATTCCAGCGTGCAGCGGCTCCCTTGGGACGAGACCAGCCTGTCTGCCTCCCGCCTGGGTTGATATTGGCTGCTGCGCCGCACCCAACCTTCTCATCGCAGCTGCACTCCCACCCCCGGTGCACCGCAGCCCAACTCGTCGAGCCAGCGCAACGAGCAGTAGGTCGCTAGATGATGAGGCCCTGCGCGACTCCTCACTAGCAGCAATTCCTCTCCTTCCTCTCCGTCCCGCAGTTGCGTCTGACGTCGTTTCTCTGTCCGAGTCCCTTCCCCACCCTTGAGTCTGCGCTACGTGCCTGTGTCGTCTTGTCGACCTCTCTCGGCCCGCGACATACCCCGATCGCGGTGCTCGTTCGCTGTCGACGGCGAACGGCGACGCCGGCGACCGTCTTCGCGACCTTCCATCTCCTCCTTCGAGCTGGAATCCCGATGAAGGTGGAGGGACAGTGAGCGCCAGACATGGATCCGCAGTGGCAGGCCTACCAGGACCCCTCGATGGGACGTCCGCCGCAGTTTAACAATGGGCTGGCATCCCATCCCCCACAGCTGAACGCCAAGTACGGCGCGCAGCCACAGCAGTCTCAACCGCCGGCGGGATACACATACGAGACCTACCAGACACCCACTGCAGCCGCAAAAGCGCCCGCCATGGGCTCGAATTCCAAAGCGGTTTCCATGGCATCGTCCCCGGCGGCGACGCCACGCGGTCGAGATTATGTCACCGATGCGGACACGCCCATGGAGGATGCGGACCCATACAACCGGTCGAAATATCCCGTCAGGCCCAGTCACCACAGTCGAGCGTCGTCCCAGTACCTCGCGAGCGAAGAGTCCTCCGCGGCACGCAAATACTCGCCGATGAACGTCCTATCCCCCTCCCGGCCCTACAACGCAAGCCCCGGAAAGTCTCAGAACTCATATGGTGCACCTCCCCCCGCTGCGAACAATTCTCGACAGTCGCCGACGAGGACAAATAATTACGCGTCGCCTCCCCAGGCGTATCAGTCGCCTCCATGTAAGTTTTCCCCCTCCTCTTCCTTCTCGAGCTGCTTCCCGATTTCACGGCTGACCAGTGGTTATTGCAGCAGCTTCACGACCTCCTCGGCTCCCTCCTCTACAGCCCACGGAGATGAGCCCGGACCAATACTATCCGCAGTCTGCGGGCGCTCAGCTTGGCACTGCGTTCGGACAGGACGCGAAGTCACCACGGCCTGCTTCCCAGCACAATACGACGCAAAAGCCAGCCCCAGGACGCGGTCCGGTACCTAAATTTCAGAGACTCAAGTCTACCCAGGAACTTAAGCCGAGGATTAACGCGCAGCCTCCCTATAGACGTGCCAACCCAGAAGGAGGATTCATCAGCGTAAGTTCTCCTGGTTATGGACATTGGCGAAGCCTGGATTAACGCCGCCCCAGCCTGTACAAGCTCTGACAACCCACCTTCCGGCGACTTATCGGATATGCAACCCCTCATTCAAATATGAATCGTCGAGGAATCCGAGGCGCGTATTGACGAAACCCAGTAAAGGCGTCAAGAACGATGGCTATGACAATGAAGACAGCGACTACATTCTTTACGTGAACGATATCCTCGGTAGCGAGGAAGCTGGTCACAAGTATGGACAACCCCCCTCAAACGAGTTGAGCGCAAGCGTGCTGACACATCAAGAAACCGATATCTCATCCTCGACGTACTTGGCCAAGGAACCTTTGGCCAAGTCGTGAAATGCCAGAACCTAAGGACACAGGAAGTCGTGGCCGTGAAAGTTGTCAAGAACAGAACTGCGTACTTCAACCAAAGCATGATGGAAGTCTCCGTTTTGGATTTGGTATGCTCTGGCCCGGTCCGTTCGGCTTGTGTACTTGCTTACGACTCCATATAGCTCAACAGCAAGTTCGACAAGAATGATGATCACCACCTCCTTCGTCTGAAAGATACCTTCATACACAGACAACATCTGTGTCTAGTATTTGAACTGCTCAGCGTGAACCTCTACGAACTCATCAAACAGAATCAGTTCCGAGGATTGAGCACGACGTTGGTCCGTGTTTTCGCGCAGCAGTTGCTGAATGGGCTGGCCCTCCTGAACAAGGCCCGCTTAATACATTGCGACCTGAAGCCGGAGAATATTTTGCTGAAGAAGTGAGCCACCCTCCATTCTTGCTGAAAACCTTTGAGCACATTATTAATGGCGTCGCGAATAGTCTGGAGAGTCCCATAATCAAAATCATTGATTTTGGGTCCGCGTGCGATGAACGACAGACTGTCTACACCTATATCCAGTCGAGGTTCTACCGGTCGCCAGAGGTTCTCCTAGGCTTGCCGTATGTACCCGCCTTCCTTATACCCAAACATGGACTTACTTTGACATGTTCAGATACACTTCGGCCATCGACATGTGGTCTCTTGGCTGCATTGTAGTCGAACTGTTCCTCGGCCTTCCGCTCTTCCCTGGTTCTTCTGAATATAACCAGGTGTGCCGCATAGTGGAGATGCTCGGCATGCCCCCACAGTGGATGCTGGAAATGGGCAAACAAGCTGGCGAGTTCTTCGAGAAAACAACAGATGAGTTTGGTAGGAAGACATATCGCCTGAAGAGTATAGAACAGTACTCCCGTGAACATAACGTGAAGGAACAGCCGAGCAAGAAGTATTTCCAGGCGTCAACGTTGGACGAGATCATTCGAGGCTATGCGATGCCGAGAAAGAACATGAAACCGGCAGAGATTGAGAGAGGTAAGTTGGCCCTACTCTCCTTCTACTTGATGGTGTCTAACATAGCTACAGAGCTGAACAACCGGGTGGCATTTATTGACTTTGTCCGCGGATTGCTACAAATAAATCCACTCGAACGGTGGTCGCCACAGCAGGCCAAACTTCACCCCTTCATCACACAGCAGAAGTTTACCCAACCGTTCGTACCACCGATGAATCTGAAATATGCAAATCTGAACAAGACTCCTGCACCTGGGCTCCAGCAGCAACAGCAGGCGGAGGCTGCGTGTAGACAGAGGGCTCAACAGGCTCAGCAAGCCGCACAGGCCGCACAGGCCGCACAGCAGGCGCAGTCTGCGCAGTCCGCATATGCGATGCAGGTGAACCAGTATCACTCGCCGTCTCACAACCAACCGCCTCCTATGTATAACGGGATGTATCCCGGCCACCAACAAGGTGCACCACCACCACCACCCTACCCATCGCAGCCACCAGGATATGGTCACCAGATGGGTGTGATGCATGGCCAGATGCCTCAGTCGCAGTATGCTCCCTCTCAGCAGAGTCTTTACCAACAAGCGACGACGAGAGCGGGCCGCCAGCGGGCCGCCACGATGGATCAACAGCAAGGGGGAGTCCCTGCGAGCATCCAACGAGTCGCCAGTCACCTTGATCCCAATGCGCCCATCCGGTTGCAACCCAGCCCGGCGTATTATCCGCCGCCGCCTGATAGCTACGGTGAATCTAGCGCTGCCAGCGGAAGGCGACGCGGTAGCCGTGCAGGTGCAGGACATCGGAATAGGGACTTTATTCGTACGCTTGAGGATGGGGCACTCGGTGAGGGGTTCATGAACCACAACCAGTGGCATTGAGCTCTCAAAGTCCGGACGGCTATGTTATAAAATGATGGAATGTGCGTGAAATGCTAGACTGTCTCCATTTCGAGCAAGGAAATGCTCCAGGTGCGTTCCTCTGAGGAGGTTAACGCAGAGCTACACCAAATCACATCTATCAGTATTTGGGTTCTTGCTCGATACAGCCCTTCTTTGCAATCCGTTCCGCCCCCCCCCCCCCCCCCCCCCCCCCCCCCCCCCCCCCCCCCCCCCCCTCTTGTCCAGAAGGCTACGACCCGCGAACGACATAACAGCGGCCTTCTATACCCTTTCCCCAGACGGTAGACCCGTCGGAACTCTCGCGCCGCTTACTTGAGAGAGGCGATCTGGCTCGGCAAGAGGCGATACGTGGATGGGAGAAACCGTGTAGGACGGCTGGAATGGATGCTATATGTTATATGACGACCCTGCCTTTGGCAAAGAATGTATGGAATGTGCGAGTGTGGGTTGACCCGTCTTCTCTCCATGCGAAGGTTCTACGGACATGAGAATTCTGTCTCTCCTTGGCCATACTTTGCTCTACCTTCGAATGCTCATTCTTGCTTTAACTCCCTTCGGATCTGATTTCTTCCCTCGTATGTCTGTGTCTTTTTGGCATAGCGCCGGCGTACTTGGAAAGATGTTTTTTTCAACATCCGTTGTTGCTCCTGGTGGTGCATCATAGTATTGCGTACCTGCTTCCCTGTGAGATCGCTGCCCGCTTGTTTCATTTGTCGGACGCGTGAGCAAGAGTAAAAACGATGTAGGAAACGCCACAATAAATATACGGACTCCCTTTATACCCCTCCGTCTTCCACTGGAGCCCCTCTGCCTGGATCTGTAGACCACCGATTAGCTCGCCAGCGACGTCTGGAGAGTCGCCACACAGCGCTCCCCGCCCTGCACGGACGGAGCCGGGTCGACGAATCAGGCTAAGCGCCACCTCGCTTAAATTTCGTGTGTGGCTCGTGCGGACCAACCCACTGCGGCTCAGAACCCTCACAACCGCCGTGCTGAATTTGAACCCAGGCAGAGCCAACGGTCCGAGGGGTAAATTCTCTCTTACTCCAACTCCCGCTTGCGCAGCGCGTCTGCGAAGACCATCGTCTGCAATAACGAGCAGCCTCTTCGTTTCAGACCAGTTTACAGCCCGCAGCGTTTCGCGAAAGCCGACCAACACAGCCAAGATGTCTCGCTTCTTCCACGGTGGCGCCAGCGACAGCGAGTCGACCACCTCCGACGAGGAGGAGCTCTACAGCGATCGCGATGAGGAAGAACTGTCTGAGGAAGAGTCCAGTGAGGAGGAGGAGTCCTCCGAGGAGGAGTCCTCTGAGGAGGAGACCGCTGGGCGGACAGGTGCCAGTCGATTCATGAGGGATGTCTCGGAGAGCGAGGAGAGTGAGGATGAGGATAGAGTCACCGTCGTCAAGAGTGCCAAGGATAAGCGACTCGAGGAGCTCGAAAACACCGTCCGGTTGATCGAAAATGCCATGAAGATCAACGACTGGGCAGTCATCTCAACAGGTGAGTTTGGCCTTGTCTGGAGATGAGAGAGAGGGAGGTGAACATGTACTGACTTTGCCTGCAGAGTTTGACAAGCTGAACCGGCAGATCGTCAAGATCAACCAGACGGGACCGACTCCCAAGATCTACATCAAGACCATTGCGGATCTGGAGGACTTCCTGAATGAGACGATCACCAAGCAGAAGGCGACGACGAAGAAGATGAACGCCAGCAATGCCAAGGGCTTCAATGCGGTGAAGCAGCGCATCAAGAAGAACAACAAAGAATACGCCGCCGAGATCGAGAAATATCGGAACAACAAGGAAGATTACATGGAGAGCGATGAGGAAGAGGATGCCGCTGCTGCTGCCGCCGAAGCCGCGGCGTTCATACGGCCAAAGCCCAGCCGTCTGGATCGCCTCGAGGCTCCCGCAGAAGAAGAGGAGGGTTTCGCAACCGTTGGCCGCGGCGGCAAGGCGCTGCAGTACACTCCAGAGAGCATCCTCAAACACCTCCGGATCATCATCGAGTCGAGAGGAAAGAAGAACACCGACCGTCTCGAGCAGATCCGGACCATGGAAAGGCTGTTGGAGGTTGCTCAGACCCCCTACCAGCGCATCCGCATCTATCTGACCCTCATCGCTACCCGCTTCGATCTTACGTCTACCTCGGCCGCTACGTACATGAGCACCGAGCAGTGGAAGCTCGCTGAACGCGAGTTCTCGACGTTGCTGTCCATTCTCGAGGAAAACCGCAACTATGTCGTCTGCGAGGGGGCGGAGGAATGGGAAGATGATGAGAAGCAGCCTCAGCTCGCACCGGGCGAGGTCCTCCGCATACCTGGAAGCATCGTCTCGTTCGTTGAGAGGCTGGACGATGAGCTCACCCGATCTCTGCAGAACATCGACCCTCACACTGCCGAATATATTGAGAGGCTGAGCGACGAGCAGCAGCTGTACAACAACCTCGTCCGGGCACAGCTCTATGTCGAGGAGCTCGGAAAGACCGACAAGAGTGACCTTCGACAGGACAGCATCAACCGAGTGGTCATGAGGCGGCTGGAGCACGTCTACTTCAAGCCTTCTCAGGTCATTACCATCCTGGAGGATGCTACGTGGAAGGCGATCCCCTCGGGCCTCAACTCGACCATCACTCCCCGTGGCAACGGCACCGACGTGCCAGCCCTTGTCCAGACCCTCTGCAACTACCTCTTCAAGTACAGCGACGGCATCATCAGGGCCCGTGCCATGCTGTGCCAGATCTACTTCCTCGCCCTCCACGACAATTACTACCGTGCCCGTGACCTGATGCTCATGTCTCACCTCACGGAGAACATCTCCAACTTCGACGTTGGCACCCAGATCCTCTTCAACAGGACCCTGGTCCAAATTGGCCTCTGCGCGTTCCGCGCCGGACTTATCTACGAGGCTCAGAACACGCTCTCCGAAGTGTGTGGCAGCGGAAGGCAGAAGGAACTGCTGGCCCAGGGAATCATCCTCCAGCGGTACTCATCCGTTACGCCTGAGCAGGAAAGACTCGAGCGGCAACGCCAGCTCCCCTTCCACATGCACATTAACCTTGAGTTGCTGGAATGCATCTACCTCACGTCGAGCATGTTCCTTGAGGTCCCGCTGATGGCTCAAACATCGTCTTCTCCCGAAATGAAGCGCCGTGTCATTTCGAAGACGTTCCGCCGCATGCTCGACTACAACGAGCGACAGGTCTTCACCGGGCCCCCCGAGAACACACGTGATGGTGTCATCATGAGTGCCAAATTCCTCGCTGCGGGTGATTGGAAGAAGGCCGCGTCGCTACTGACCTCGATCAAGATCTGGGATCTGATGCCGCATCCCGACAAGATCAAGGAGATGCTGACACAACAGATCCAGGAGGAAGGCCTGCGGACCTACCTCTTCACCTACGCTCCTTTCTACGACACTCTCTCCATCGCAACGCTGTCCAACATGTTCGAGCTTCCCGAGAAGAAGATCGCTGCCATCGTTAGCCGCATGATCTCTCACGAGGAGCTCGCGGCTGCGCTGGACCAGGTCAACGGCGCGATCGTCTTCCGCAAGGGCGTCGAACTCTCTCGTCTCCAGTCCCAGATCGTCACCCTTGCCGACAAGGCCATGGCCCTGCTCGAGCAGAACGAGAAGACCCTCGAGCAGCGCACGCAGGGCATGGCCAACGCCTTCCAGCGCGATCAGGCCGCCCGTGGCGGCCGTGGTCCTGGACGTGCTGGACAGACGCGCGGTGGACCGAGGCTGCCGGGTGGTCAGCAACGGAGACCCGGTGGACAGGCGTTCAGCGGTGGTGCATTGGGTGGTGCAATCAAGGCTTAGATCGAGTTAACGTTGTAATGGGCATTCTATATCTTTCATGCTGTTCTCATTTTCCCTCTGGAGTCTCAGATGCACAAGATCCACGTCCCCGTCCGAATGTGGTGAGTTTGGCGCATCTGTTAATCTGATCATGCCTTGTATACCTTTCGCAGATAATGTTCATGTTTAGAAATGGAATGAAAAAGAAAAAAAATAAAAGTGAATTCTGTGCAAAAGGCTGACTGCAATGCAATTGCTGGGTGGGGAGATCGTGGTCCTGGAATCGGGCTAGATATCTTCCAGTTTATTTCTTGTTTATCAACATTCACGGCGCCTGTTGTCTACAATACGGAGCTCTGCGAATAGAAATTGTATTGCATCCTAGGCATATTTCGTTTTTATGTGCATGGCAGTAGTAGTTTTAAGCACCTATATACTGATGGTTTCGGGTCTGTAGAAAATATACACAAGAACTTCACGTTTATAGTCCTCTCCAGCGCCATCCCCACTGCGTAGCATAGGGTATTGTCAATGCAGGAGGAAACTGGAGGCTCAGAGTTAGACGCAAACACCGTATCGAAAGGAGATGGCTTCTCGCGCTGAGAATCCATATATCCTTATTGCAGTCGCTTCAGTCTCAGCCCCATCAACACTCGAAGGGGTCGAGAGATCGTCTCGGATCGGAGGATTCCCGGGAATCCATGGACAGTTGATTCTTTGGCCGCCCTCAACGCCGATTCATGGACCCGTTCCCGCTCTTAGCAGCTGGCACCTTCTCGCGCGAGGGATTTCAATAGTAATCGGGACTTCCGACCTTCAAGATAATCAGATCAGACTCTGTATCCGATGATCGTTGGATTTTTGCTGAGTGAATAGATCTTCACCCGCTATCATCGAGCAGGTTCTGAGGGGACCAGTATTCGTTCTCCTCGCACTGGGCATCCAGCCAGACCAGCCCGTCCGCCAGCAGGTCGTCGATGACAGTCTGGGCTCGAGCCTTCTCCCAGTTCAGATTCGCTTCCAACATCGACACGGTGACGTAGCCCAGGACCTGGATCACTTCGAGCACGGTCGCCTGGTCCGTGTTGAGCTCCTTGGGGATCGACCGGATGTACTGCTTGCTGCCGACGCGGATGATGCTGAACCCGGAGCCGAGGGGCTCGAGCGATTTCACGGCGCGGAGGATATCGTCGCTAAAATATGTATCAGAAAGCCTGCTTCCTAGTTCATCAGGAGGGGTACCCAGGGTGTACATACTCTGAAACCTCGAGCCCGCCTCCGATCGCCTTCCCCCTCCCGACTCTCTTCCGGCACTCCTCGACTCCAATCAAGCCCCCGTTCTCGCTCCTTGTCTCTCGACAGAGCTCCACGACCCGCACCGCAACTTCAAAGTAGAAATCGTTCATATCACCTCCCAGGATCTGGGTCCAAAAACTGCCCCCCTCGCCCGGCTTCCGGCCGCTCTTGCACTTGACGTTGCTGGCCGCGAGCGGGTCGACGCCGATGGCGTTGCACATGCGCGCAAACTCGGCGCGAAACGTCGGATTGGACTTGATGGTCTCGCCATGTTCCAGGGCAAAGCTGTGCAGCAGGGACTGGAAGACAGAGAGCTGGGTCTGCAGCGAGGCGAGGTGCGAAGAGCGCAGGTTCGCGCCATGGGTGGCGTACGACTGAGTGGCCTGGTTGCGGTTGGCGAATGCGCCGAGCCCGACACCTCGACGGGTTGCCATGCCTAAGCCTTTGAAGTCAAGAGACGGATGATCTTAGGAGCAAGTCGAGAGGATCTGATCTGGACATGAGATGCCTTGCCTGGAGGGGCGGTCTAATGACGTCCCGAAGCCCTAATCAGATCCAGATAAGGGCTCCTCCTCCGCCGATAGAGGTAACGTGACCTCTTCTCCGGCGGGTCAACCACAAGCGGACTAGCGCACCCTTTTCCGCTTAGGGCCGCCCACAAACCCAAATTTCTCGACCTCCCGAGAACTTCTTCTGGATTTTCTATCCAGCACGACAACTCCCCCGCCCGAAGCCGCCGACTCAACGACCTCGACGGATCTTTTTTCGAGATGGCGTCCACTTCTACGTATGCTTCCCCTCCTGTTCCATTCTAGCTGATCGTTTTACTACGCGAGTTCGTGAGGTTCCAGATATAGTCGTCCTTTCTCGCTGGAGTGGCTGCAGTGTCGTCTTGCCTGCAAAGCACCAGCTCGATCAATCCCGCTGTGCCTGTTTCCCTCCACTCCAATTGGATTGGATTGGCCCTGAGAAATGGGAATGCCGGAGACATTGGAGTTGAGGACAGGTTCTGGGGTCTTGAGGTTGAAGGCTTTGTTTCAAAAGCTTTCTCCTTGAAAAGCATTGTTGCCGCCATCGTCTCTGTGGTTTTGTGACCAGGAGACGAAGAGCGTTCAACATAAATTCCTGAGCGTTATGCTTAGGGTGTTGTCGGATGAGGAACTTCACCGGGAAGACCATGTGTGAAATTGTGAAAACTGTCCGCAGTTAGTAGCAAATTGAGTAGCCCATGGTCGAACCCTTTTTGTTCCTCACCGATTAAATTCATTCCGTCGAGTGCCCGCCTTCAGTCCGAGAATGTGGCGCTATATGCTGCAGTTCTTTACGCTCGGCGATTTGAGTGTGCCACTGTTTAATACGGACAGACTGTAGCTGACCTTCGATTCTCTTTCGACCAACAGCACCGTCCCCACCAAGGACCAGGTCCTCGTTCCCGAGACCCTCCTGAAGAAGCGCAAGAGCCAGGAGCAGGCTCGCGCTGCTCGCAGGGCTGAACTCGAGAAGAGGAAGCAGGTCAGTATCTTTATTGGTTTCACTTTGGAGGATTTCTTTTGAGCAGGGGGTGTTTGTAGTTTGTATGATGATATCTACCAACCACGCGACTAGACCCCCGGTCGATGCTGTCGCTTTTCTCTGTTAACCATCTTTCGGGGCTGACTGTCGAGGATGATCGTCATGGGTTGCATCGTCTTCAATTGGAGGAACCAACTGCTGACTGCTCTGATTGCAGGCCAACAAGGAGAAGCGCGCCGTCATCTTCAAGCGTGCCGAGCAGTACGTCAAGGAGTACCGCGATGCCGAGCGTGAGAAGATCCGTCTTGCTCGCCTGAGCAGGCAGCAGGGCACCTTCTACGTCCCTGAGGAGCCCAAGCTGGCCTTTGTCATCCGTATCAAGGGGTAAGCTTGCTATTCCCGATGACGAGTATAGGAGCACTCGGCTAAGACTCTCTGCAGTATCAACAAGATCCCTCCTAAGCCCCGCAAGGTCCTGCAGCTCCTGCGTCTCCTGCAGATCAACAACGGCGTCTTCGTGCGCCTCACCAAGGCCACGCAGGAGATGCTGACCATCATCAACCCCTACGTCGCCTGGGGCTACCCCAACCTCAAGACCGTGCGCGAGCTCATCTACAAGCGCGGCTACGGCAAGGTCAACAAGCAGCGCATCCCCCTGACCGACAACCAGATCATCGAGGACAACCTCGGCAAATACGGCATCGTCTGCATCGAGGACCTGATCCACGAAATCTACACCGTCGGCCCCAACTTCAAGCAGGCAAACAACTTCCTGTGGCCCTTCAAGCTGTCCAACCCAACGGGTGGCTTCCGCCAGCGCAAGTTCAAGCACTTCATCGAGGGCGGTGACACCGGCAACCGCGAGGAGAACATCAACGCCCTCGTCCGCCAGATGAACTAAACTAGCTGACCAGATCCTCCTCCGAAAAGAAAATTCGTCATGATATCACGGGACAAAATAACGGGTTGTTTGTTTCCTGGGATTGGACGTACATGGTAGTATAGCTTTTCCGATCGGGAAAGGAAAAAATAAATTTTCAGGCAACCCACAAAACTTCGCTCTCCCTGAGGTCCTCGTATGCAAATTGTATACCCGCCGCTTTCCGCAACTTTAGCCGCGTAAGACTCGACCAGTGAGAAAGATTCAACTTATTTTTACAGGCCATTCCCACTTCGTAGAAAGGGACTAGTATACAATAAATATTCATTTGAAAAACCATGGAGAGTATCTACACCTACATCTCCATCTATATAAACCTAAATACACATAGAATCCAGTCTTGTCTAGTCTGTTCAAGTCTAATATCCAAGAGCAATCGATTTACAGACAATTAACAATGAATGGACGAATGACATTAAATATGGATCGGGAACTGCCTCACTGTAGAATCGCTGTGGTCTTGGAAATCGCTCCCATCTACATCTATGTGTACCTGCATATTAGATTGGAGGTGTCCACCACCACAGGATCCCATATGTCTGAATGCGGCCTGAGACAACATATATATATGACTCTGTTCAAAATAAATCTATTGTTCCGTTGAAGGGGCATACAGATTTCTTTATTTACAGGTATGTTTTCCGGCGGTAGGTGTTAGCACAGCTGTATTAAAAAAAAAAAAAAACCTGCAATGAACTCATGAAGCTCAAAGAATTAATTAATTAATGGAGGTTTTCCCCAAAAAAAGATCATGGGGCAGCAGGTCCCCAAAAGAAAAGGCCCCGGGTTGGGGGGG